>Ga0206864_1089_pt1 | contig 31507 bp, 31 predicted proteins | sample Alteio_BWOrgCont_42_FD_152632 | JGI IMG/M metagenome (GOLD analysis project Ga0206864, IMG submission 152632) | Enriched cells from forest soil in Barre Woods Harvard Forest LTER site, Petersham, Massachusetts, United States -... | ecosystem: Environmental > Terrestrial > Soil > Temperate forest >...
CCGCAGACCACCGGCAACGGCTATACCAACGTAGCCTGGCCAACGACTTACGTTACCCAAACATTGAGCGTGAACTATTACGACAGCTACAGCACCATGCCGGGTATGCCTGCGGCATTTACAGCGCCAACAGGTGCAGCCCTAAACACGCGGGGCCAGATGACCGGCACCCAAACCGATGTGCTGGGCAGCAGCAATATGCTGTGGACCGCGCATTATTACGATAACTGGGGCCGAAGCCTGGAAAGCTACGCCCAGCATTATCTTGGCGGCACGATTAGCGCCAATAACTACGATGCTGTAACCACAACCTACAACTTTACCAATGCCGCCACAACGGTAACCAGGAAACACTGGACAAGCGCCAGCACCAGCTATCCATTGGTAACCGTTTATAACAAATACATCTACGATCAGGTAGGCAGGAAGCTGAAAACCTGGGAACAGCTGACCAATACAAATCTGGCAGCTGATACCCTGCGGCTTATTTCGCAAACTAATTACAACGAGATCGGCCAGGTGTATCAAAAGCAGCTGGCCAGCAAGGACAGTGTGAACTTTTTGCAGGCAATTGCCTATACCTACAACGAGCGTGGCTGGCTGCTGACCAGCAGCGCGGCGCTGTTTGAAATGCAATTGCAATATAACGCTAATGCCCTGGGACTGGGCATCAGCGCACGGTATAACGGAGATATTGCCAGCCAGAGCTACGGCACTTCAGGCGCGCCCAATACCAGCAACTTTATTTATAACGACGATAAAATAAATCGGCTGCTGGCAGGAACAAGCAGTGCCGGATTCACCGAGAACACTATAACTTATGATGCAGAGGGGAATATTAGCAGCCTGAACCGCTATACCTCCGGCGGTACGGAGATAGATCAGTTGGGTTATGCGCATACAGGCAACCAGCTGCAAAGCGTGGTAGACAACAGCGGCAATGGCGGTGGCTTGCAGGCTGGAACAACCAGCTATCTTTACGACGGTAACGGCAATATGCTGAGCGCCACCAACACGGTTAACACAACCGGCAATAAAAGCTTTACTTATAACCTGCTTAACCTGCCGGCGACTTCAACCTTTAGTAGTGGTTCGGCAATATTTACCTATAATGCTGCAGGCAACAAATTACGAAAAGCCAGCACGGTAAGCGGCGCCACCGCCTATACCGACTATATCGGAGGCATACAGCATTCCGGTACAACGAGTGAAAGCATCGAATACATAGCGACCGAGGAAGGGCAGGCGGCGCCAATAACCGGCACCGCCAATTATGACTACCAGTACTTTCTGGGTGATAACCTGGGAAATACACGTGAATCCTTCGGCACCAAAAACGACTACGCTCAACAATACCAAAGGGACGACTATTACCCGTTTGGCTTGGAAGCCAATTCTTATGTTTCCAGTACGAAGAATTATTACCTTTACAATAAAAAAGAGCTGCAAAGCGAGTTTGCAGAATACGATTATGGCGCACGGTTCTATGACCCGGTGATTGGACGGTGGACGACAATTGATCCGTTGGCGGAGGTGTCCAGGAGGTGGTCAACTTACAATTATGTAGAAGACAATCCGATACGGCTTACCGATCCTGATGGAATGTTGAGTGAAGACCAATTTGAAGAACGTCAAGCGACGGTAGCAGCCGATGAAGCAGCGTTGTTGGAAACTGCCGGAAAGCCTGGTTCGCATGAAGATCATGATCAAAAAGGGAATGATAATTCACCAATAGTGCAAGGCGGTACGATGGCAACACAGACAGTCGTTGCACACCGGTCTTGGTTGGACAAAGTGTTAGGAAAAGTGTTAGGTGGAATTTTTGGCTTTTTTAAAAAGCATAAAGATTCCCCGATCGCCGGAGGTGCCTACGAAACTGGTGGATCAGGTCAAGGAGATAAAAATACTCCCGATAGCAAAGGAGCCGATGGTACTCCAATCAGCGTCGCTCACTTAAACACGGGTATTTTTAATGAACTCCCGGAACCACAACCACAACTCGTGCCAACTGGTTTGCAATTACTGACAAAAGGAGCAGATGCTGTAAACAAAGTTCTTGAAAATGCAGACCTGGTTAAAGAAGTGGCAGAGGCTCCTGTAGAAGCTATCAAAGAGGCGGTAAGTTCAGAGGGGGCAAGGTCTACGATCGCCACGGATACGAACCGGATGTACGTTGACCCCGTTAAACACGATACGGTTACTGGAAAAATCCAAGAACAAAGATCCCCCAATAACCTCTCTAGGTGGACACAAATACCAAGGGATGAATACTTATATTATAAAACGCATCCACATCAAAAATAGTCCGCTCAAGTAAACATTATAATACCCACGACTTTCTATCAGAAAAAATGAAAAGAAATATCATTATAGCAACTGTATTATTCGGTGGCTTAATAGCCTGTTTATTCTTTAAGGTTTTTTTCAAAAGGGAATATTACGTCATGTTTAAAAAAGACGGATTAATTGCCAGTTACGACCACCTAAACCGACTCGATGGAAAGGTTACAATTTTCAAAAAGGGGACGATCCAAAAAGTCTTAAACTATAAAAATGGCAAAAAACAGGGATGGGGCTATAGTTATTATCCAAATGGACAACTGGAAAGAAAAAGCTATTATGAACAAGATGAATCCGACGGGCCTGAAATCGCATATTTTCAAAATGGGCAAGTAAGTTACAACGCTACGATAAAAAACAATAAAAGACTCGGGAGTTTTTACTCGTACTCAAACGATGGAAGACTCGAATTATATTCAACATATGATATTACTGGGGAACGTTTTTATACATGTCAATATGATATTTCTGGCAAAATTATTATATTCAATTCGCCGATAAGTGCACACTTATATTCTATCGATACGAAAGCAGATACCGTAATTATGTTACATTTTGAGGTGCAAAATAAGAATATCAAGGATTTGTATGTAACGATAGCTACCCCTCCTCAAGCGCAACTTGACATTAGGATTTCTGTAAATGATACTCCCTACGATAATTTTAAGATAGTTAACAACGTGATAAGAATCAAGAACGCCTTTCCCAACAAAGGATTAAACAGAATATTTATGACTTTTAGTATGTTTTATAAGAATCAAAAAATTATCGACAGCCTAAATGCTGATCTATCGATCCTAAGAGATTAACCTACTGTCCGAGGCAGGCGGAGCCGAGACGATCTTAACCCCCATGACACTCTTTTTGTTGATCCCCACTATGGCGATGCTCTCACCCACTTCGACAAATCTCACACCGCAACAACAAGAAGATAGCCTATACCGGACAGTGGTTGACCCAAAAACAAACGACACATTGCCTCGTAATGAAGCCGAGCGACGCGTAGCAAAAAGAGGCGTTGGTTGGAACAATTGGACCTGGCTAGGTCCGGCGGAGTATAAACCCCCAACGGCACAACCAGCTATGATTATCAATACTTCCTTGGGGATAACCTGGGCAATACCAGGGAATCGTTCGGGACCAAAAACGGCTACGCTCAGCAATACCAAAGGGACGACTATTACCCGTTTGGCATGGAGGCTAATTCCTATGTTTCCAGCCCGAAGAATTATTATCTTTACAATTAAAAAGAACTGCAAAGCGAGTTTGCAGAATACGATTATGGCGCACGGTTCTATGATCCGGTGATTGGGCGTTTTACAAGCATGGACAGGTTTGCAGAAAAGTACATCATGCACACACCTTATCATTATACATTAGACAATCCGTTAAGATATGTTGATGTTCACGGAGATAGTATAAAAGTAAAAAATGTACAGCAATACGACCAAACTAACAATACTCACATTGCAGAAACAATGGTTAGTGACCTTCAGGCTGAAACCGGATTGACCATTACCATTGATAAAAATGGACAAATGCAATTCGCAAAGGATAAAGACGGCAATGCAGTTATCAGTAAAGACAAAGATGGCAACGCAATCGGAAGCGCAACGGCCAGAGATTTATTTACCTCAGCAGTAGGGAAAGAAGAGACCGCGAACGTAAGTATCGGAGGTAATAAGTCGGGAAATCAACCGGGTACCCTTGATATTAATATTAGTGCCAGGCAAGTTGACGCATTTATTGCTGGAGCTAATAATGTGGATTCGCGAACAATGGGGTATGGCATGACTTTGCTCCATGAAACTATGCACACATCCATTGGGGGAAGTCTTACTGATGCAGGAAATGGAGGCATCGGCCAAGTGGAGGGGGTTATGAACAAAATCCGTGGCGAATTAAACCAAAATGGGATGAATTTTGGACAAAGACTTTCTTACAAAGGCATGGCGGCCACAGACTCTGGAGATGCATTTGTGCCTTTTGATGCGCATTCGCTTAATGTATTGAAGAATTACACAATTCCTGACGGAGGCGATAAATATGTCTCTTATCCAGACCCAAACAAAAACTAACAAATCAATATGAGATACCTTAAGAGATTTCTTTTTCTTGTTGTAGCATGGGCAATAATACAAACTTCAGCATTTAGTCAAACTACTTCGGCTTACCTGGCAGCTCTTAAATATATTGTGAGTGATAATGCCGGGAAAAATATAATTGTAAGTGATACAATAATCCACCTTCCATTTCATGATTTCGCTAAACAAATCTGCAAATTATGGAATAAAGACTGCGATAGTGTTCGTGACTTTTTGTACAGTCTCGATCAAGCTGAGGAAAATCAAAAAACTGAATCGAACGAATTTAAAAATTTAAAATTTAAAGGCAAGGGGCCAACTGAGATTGTTTATTTTTCTAATTTTTATTCGTTTATGGTCATCGGTGAAATTATCGAACTAAATAAAAAACGCGGTTTGAGCCATGACGCGCAGACCGGATTTAATGAATCTACCCAATATTTTTTTGTTTTTGATCAAAAATATTTGTTAAAAAAAGTGTTTAAGTTTAAATACATATATGATTGAGTTAATGTATCAAAACTGCTGTTGTTTTGTAAACAACTGATAACCAGGATATTTTTTATGGTTTAAGACAATAAATTTAAAAAAGGTTGGTGTTGACGTCTCATAAGCAAGGGCACTTACTTAACCTTATCGGACAATGATGAAGAACCTTAGCTATCGAATCATAGGCCTGCTGATGTTGACATCGGCAGGAGTAATGGCGCAGAGCGACGGCCCGCTGACTTTGTCGTCGGCCGGCACCACGGGCGCTTACACCAGCAACGCCAGCATCACGCTGGCGCCGGGTTTCAGCACTACGGGAACCTTCAGCGCTACTATACAAGCGCAAACCTGCGCCACCTTGCTCAACAATTTCACTCTGTCGCAAAACTTTGTGCTCACCAACATACCACGGATTGCTGGCTTTACCAATATAGCGCAGCTAACAGGGGTAAGCAGTTGCAGCCTGCAGCAGGCCGTGCAATATGTGGATGGTCTTGGGAGGCCCATACAAACCATACAGGTACAAGCCTCGCCGCTGGGATTGGATATGGTGGCTCCGCAGGCTTATGATAGTTACGGCAGGGAGGTTTACAAATACCTTCCATACACCCTATTCAGGCGCGAGAATGTCGGGCAAAGGCCAAAAGCGCTGGCTTCTCGTGCCGGGGACTAATGATTTCTGTCCCTTGCTTCGCATGCTCAGCCGCTACGCCACTAATTTTTTACAGATAAGCTGAACAAAAATCTTGGGACATTAGGGTTGTGCTGCAACAATCCGCGTCGAGTCAGCGATTAGCTTGTCCCCTTGGCCAAACAGATCGTAAAATCCTCGAATCCTAAAAATCATAGTTCAGACAATTACCATCCGCTGTCCGCAGTTTGCACCAACCGCTGTCCGAATGTCTTCGACTTCGGACGACTATGCCTGTAGTTTGTAACTACACGGACAAATGTAAAAAATAGCATAAGACCTCTTTCAGCCGGCCTATCCGCGCAAGGAAATTGAGTCACATTATTCGTGACTGGAAACGGCCGTTTTAGCCCTTTGTTTGATTTGCGCAACTGCTTCACTATTAATGTTTTGCTGATACTTATCTACATCAACACGCGCAAAAACAATTTTCGTAACGTAACTCGTAGTGTAACGTGACGTTACAGTAACTGTACCCTTAGCAAATCCCAATTTGTGTTCGTAACAAAAACAAATCATATTTATGCCGGATTCCAGGGATAAAAAAGGGTAAACCTTAAATGTCAGCTGGAATCACGACAGCTTCCTCAACCTTGAGCCGGGATAATTAATCCGAAAACGAAGTGATCCGTTTTCAATACCGTTCTTTGACAATAACTGTATCCCCGCCGGTGTTATAGTATAAGCCGCTGTTGTTGGTATTATCACGAACAACCTATGTTCAGGAAATTATTGCAAATTGCAGCTGCCGGGCTTGCAAGGTTTGGGGTAGCCAAATCAAACCAAAATCGGTGAAATCAGCTGCCTGATATGCTTTGTGTGTCTAGTCCCCAAAAAAAATCACACGGAAATCACACACCATTCACACGAAAATCACGTGGTAATCACACGAAATCATGCAAAAATCACACGCAATTCACACGGCATTTTTCCGGCAAAAATTATGCAAATATCTGATATGTAGTTATTTAAAATATTGAATGTTTATTCACGATATGATTTTTGTGAATAATCCGTTACAAACCGGGCCAATATGAAGTAATTGAGCCCCATTAGCCTGCAATAAAAGTAGCATTAACCTCGCATTAGCACCGCAAAACAGGCCAAAATCGTCGCATCAACCCTGCATCAACCTCGCATTAACCTCGCATTAATCCGGCGCAAACAAACATAAATTCAGAGCTTCACAGCAAACCTAAGTAACATCAAGTCGTTGAAAATCAATAAGCATAGCCCGAACAGCCATATCCATGCTGCCACTGCGCTTCGCCCCCGTAGTTTTCTTCGACCGCCGTCGCCTTGGCAAAGGAGGTAGCGAAGAATGATGCAGGATGTATCGCCAACCGTACTGCCCGCTGCCCTTTGTCCGCCATAGCTTCAGCGACGGCGGAACTGCTACTGCCCACTGCCTACTGCCACTGCCTACTGCCTACTGCCTACTGCCCACTGCCCACTGCCACTGCCACTGCCTACTGCCTACTGCCTACTGCCCACTGCCTACTGCCACTGCCCACTGCCTACTGCCACTGCTACTGCCTACTGCCACTGCCTACTGCCTACTGCCTACTGCTACTGCTACTGCTACTGCCTACTGCCTACTGCCTACTGCCCACTGCCCACTGCTACTGCCTACTGCCACTGCCACTGCCACTGCCACTGCCACTGCCACTGCTTCTCCCCCCTCCCGCCATGCAATCCTAATAATTCTCATGTATCCACGTAATAATGCGCACCATCTCATCGCGAACTTCGCCAACAGGCCGGGTAAAATTATTATTCATCAGCGAGAAAGCCAGCCGGTGCCCCTTCCGGGTTACAAAATAGCCGCTTTGATTATACACATTATTAAGCGAACCCGTCTTGGCCCAGATAAATGGCTGGCCATTATCGGTTTTATAGGCTTTTTTTATCGTTCCAACAACACCGCCTTCCGGCAGTAAACTATATACCAACTGATCGTTTTTAACGCCGTCGAGTATTTTTGCCAGCAACGCAACTATGCTCCGCGGCGTAAATAAGTTTTGCCTCGAAAGCCCTGAACCGTCGGCCCATTGTGGGACGTCCGGAAGGTCGGTAAGAAAATTCGTTTTGGAATAGTTGATAACAGAATCGGCATTCAGTTGCTTAAATTTAGTAGAAGAACAAACCAGCAAAAGTTGTTCGGCGATAAAATTATCGCTGGGCTGCAGCATATGTTTATAAACAGTGTCGGCATTGGCATCATAAATAATTTTTGCGCTATCCGGCAAGACGAAATGCACTTCTGTTACCGGCAGTTTTAACGAATCCTGCAGCAATGCAAGTGTCAAACTCGCTGTCGTCTTCCATGGTACATATTGGACAAAATTAGCAGGCAATGAGGCGGCAGGGTAGATAAAAGTGTTGGTTAAAAAATCCCGCTGTATCCTGAATGTTTTTGGATGAAACGTACTATCGCATTTCAGATATCTTTTTAGATACACGGGATTTACCCCTAAGGAGTCGCTTTTGTCTGCATAAAATCTGGCAACATTATCCTCCAGCGGCAGTTCATCGATCTCCGCCTGGTAGTCGTCATTGTAATCGTCCCATGCCCAGCCGTCGCCGTAAAAATCCCCGGTATAGCTTCCTGTTGAAAAAAAGAGTTTTTTGTTGCTGTTTTTTAAAAAATCTAAAGCTTTGGTTCCTTTCAGAGCGCTGTGGAGAAACGCGGGATCTCCTGTTGCCCAAAATATCAATGAATCATTCCGGATGACATATTTTATCGCCGGGATGGAATCACCGAGCATTTTCAGACAGGTGTAAAAAGTAAACAATTTGGTGTTGGAAGCCGGGGTGAAATATTTATCTGCGTCGTGCTCCCAGATCATTTTTTTATCATCCAGGTCGTAAAGCGCAAAACCCGTAAAATGGTCGTTTAGCACTATAGAATGTTTGAATTGTTTTTTTATCTTTCTTTTTTTTATGTGCCCGGCTATCGCGTGTTCGTTATGTACCATTAGTGCCAAAAACAGCGTTAAGATTATTAGTGCTTTTCGTTGCATCAATTTTTCCAATTAATATTATATTTAATTTCCAATTATAAACGTGTTAATCCGGCTACCCCATAACCCCAAAATGCCCTATTCGTCGTTGTCACGTTTTGCTTTAGTTATGGTATTTCTGTGCTGTTTTAATTCATTGGCCAGCGCGCAATATTTCGATCTGCAGCCCGACAGGCGTCACGTAAACATCCATTTCCGGATGATCCGCGATTTGATCATTATTCAACTCGACATCAATGGTAAGGGCCCCTATAACTTCGTCCTTGACACCGGCGTGGGCCTGATGCTGATAACCGATCCTAAATTAGTCGATTCGCTCAACATTGCTAACAAAAGGACAATAAAAATAAGCGGTTTGGGGCATGGAGAGGATTACGAGGCCTATGTAACTTCAGTGCTGAAAGTGGAAATACCTGGCCTTGACAGCTATGACGTGGCGGCGGCTATCCTCAAAACCGATCATTTTGGCCTGTCGAATTTCACAGGTATGCCGATCCATGGAATGCTCGGCTATGAATTTTTTGCCAACCTGGCGGTGAGAATAAGTTTCAGGGACAGTGTTATTACGGTCTCACGACCAAAAAATACCAAATTCTTCGGAAAAGGAAACAAAATACCGCTGACCATAGAAAACCGGAAAGCCTACCTTCCGGCGAAAGTCACCCTCGCTAACGGGGTAAAAATAAACGATAAACTTATTTTCGATCTCGGGGCAGGTCATCCGCTTTCGCTCGAGAACGTGATAAAAAAGTACGGCATGCCCGATAAATTTATATACGCAAACTTGGGGCAAGGGCTTACCGGCCCCGTCGATGGCTTTATAACGAGGGTAAGCGAGGTTGATATAGGGAAATTTAAGCTTAAAGACGTAATTACCTCGTTGCCATTCGAGGACAAAAATAGAGATCCCACTGAACCTGCCCGCGATGGGAACCTGGGTATAGGTATACTAAAAAGATTTGTGTTGATTGTGGATTACCCCGACAGCGCTTTATACTTAAAACCCGACCAACACCTCGATGAGCCCTTTGAGCACGACATGAGCGGGATGGAATATTATAAAACCGGTGAGGATTTTGACCATCTTATTGTCAGTCGCGTCGAACCCGGTTCGCCGGCCGATGAATTGGGTATAGAACCTGGGGACGATATCGTTTGGATAAACTTTAAGCAGGCCTCAAAAATGACGCTGGAAGAAATAGACAACCTCTTTAAGTCAACGCCTGATCGCAATCTTTTTTTGGTGATATACCACGAGAAGAAAACCGATCACCTGGTACTGACATTGAAGCGGAGAATATGATTTGTCGCTCGTTTGTACAGCTTAAGTTATTCGCCGGCTGGCGGACGTTGGTCGAAGTTTCTTCCGGACTTCCCGACTTTCGGACTTCCGGACTTCCGAACTTCCGAACTTTCGAACTTTCGGTCCCGATAGCTATCGGGATCCGGACTTTTTTACCATCTTGCATCCATAACCCGCATCGTGAACAATAAGATCAAACAACTAAAGCAAAAACGCGACGAAGCCTTGCTGGGCGGCGGTAAAACCCGCATCGAAAGCCAGCATAAAAAGGGCAAGCTAACCGCACGCGAACGTCTGCATTTCCTGATGGACGAAGGCTCTTTCCAGGAAATCGGTATGCTGGTGGCCCATCGGTCGACCGACTTCGGCATGGAAAAAGAAAAATATCCGGGCGACGGAGTGGTCACCGGCTACGGCACCATCAACGGGCGAATCGTTTATGTCTTTTCGCAGGATTTTACTGTTTTTGGCGGCTCACTCTCTGAAACGCATGCCGAAAAAATTTGCAAAATAATGGACCTCGCCATGAAAAACGGTGCGCCTGTTGTCGGGTTGAACGATTCCGGGGGAGCCAGGATCCAGGAAGGCGTGGTTTCCCTTGGCGGCTATGCCGATATATTTTACCGCAACACCATGGCATCAGGGGTTGTGCCTCAAATATCGGCTATCATGGGGCCCTGTGCAGGCGGCGCGGTGTACTCGCCGGCTATCACGGATTTTATACTGATGGTTGAAAATACCTCCTATATGTTCGTAACCGGCCCCAACGTGGTGAAAACAGTTACGCATGAACAGGTAACTTCCGAAGAATTGGGTGGGGCCGATACGCACGCTACTAAGTCCGGAGTAACCCATTTCGCCTGCGCTAATGAGATAGAGGCCATCCGGCATATTAAACAGTTGCTAAGCTATATGCCGCAAAACTGCGAGGACAGAGCCCCTGCGCTGCCCTATGAAACGGGGAATGAACTACGACCTGAACTGGATGATCTCATGCCGGTAAACGCGTCCCAGCCGTATGACATCAGGGACGTGATCGACCATGTGATCGATGCCGGAACTTTTTTAGAAGTGCACAAGCGTTTTGCGGAAAATATAGTCGTCGGCTTCGGCCGGCTGGCCGGGCGCAGCATCGGCATAGTTGCCAATCAGCCTGCATTTTTGGCTGGAGTGCTGGATATTCACTCCTCCACCAAAGGGGCCCGGTTCGTTCGGTTTTGCGACAGCTTTAACATCCCTTTGCTGGTTTTCGAAGATGTTCCAGGGTTTTTGCCGGGTACCGATCAGGAATGGAATGCCATTATTACCAATGGCGCCAAATTGCTATACGCCTTTTGCGAAGCAACCGTTCCGCGCATTACGGTAATCACCCGTAAGGCCTATGGCGGCGCATATGATGTAATGAACTCGAAACACATTGGCGCGGATATGAATTATGCCTGGCCCTCTGCCGAAATTGCCGTTATGGGCGCTAAAGGGGCAGCCGAAATTATTTTTAAACGCGAGATCAACGCTGCCGACGATAAGGAAGCTAAGTGGAAGGAAATGGAATTGGCCTATTCCGATATATTTGCTAATCCCTACAGGGCTGCCGAGCGTGGTTTTATTGACGAGGTTATTGAACCATCAGAAACGCGGATCAAGTTAATTCATGCGTTTAAGATGCTTGAGAATAAAGTGGTGAATAACCCCAGAAAAAAACACGGGAATATCCCGCTTTGAGTTGAAAGTGAAAAGGGGAAAGATTGAATGGCGGAAATTAAAAACTTACCTTCCCAAATTATCTTTAACCTTTATCCTTTCACGTTTCTCTACTGATGTACCTTATCTCTTTTTAGCTTACCGATAATCCAAAAGAATCCAAAAAGGGCAATCAGAAAGATTAAAATCCAAACAATAAAATGAATGTCAATTCCCGTTTTAAAAATTGTTTTCTTTACAAATCCGCCGGTAAGATCAGACCACCATACAGAATAATCAAAGATATCCAGAATTGAATGGCCTATTATGCCGGGTATCAATGACCCTGATCGATAAGCGAGGATACCCAACAATACGCTTGCAAAAAAGATATGAGGAAGTATCGGAAACGCCCAGGTATGCCCGATATGGATCAATGTGAAAACGAACGAAGTTAATACAATTCCTAATACTGGCCCATATCTTTTCTCAAGAGGAACCTGCATATAGCCCCTAAATCCTGTTTCTTCACAAACGCCCGCGACAACAGAACTCATTATAAGAACAAGCCACGCGATCCATTGCGGAAAACTGTCCAATAATTTATAGTCCGCTGTGAACTTTTCTGCCGGAAATTCAATAAGCCGGAAAGTTATCACAAAGGCTGATTGTATGATAACTACAAAAAGGATTGCACCCATTAATCCCCATTTCCAAACAAATGGCACAAGTTTAGTTAAGCGAAAATTTTCCTTCCTGATTTCTTTACAATCTTTTCGGCCCCAGTTGCCACTAAAGACCTTCCAGAATAGCCATAAAATAAAAACCATAGGTAAAATAACCCATGGGCCTGGAAAAAGTGAGAGCATTCCTCCCCAGGTAAACACTCCGATTGAACTAACAAAGGCGCCTGATACCATTGCCTTTATGATTAAAGGCAAACGATCCCACATTCTGAATATGGAATCAAAAATTTTAACTTGTTGCATGATGGTAGTTTTTACAACAAAGATGTGGTTCGAATAAAGGCACGTCGACCGAATACGTGAAGTAACACGGATTTAATTCGTTCGGGTTTTTACCTGCGTAAAGTCGAACTTTTTATTGGGATTGCTTTTTCCTGAATTCGGTTGGGCTCAGTCCTGTGTATTTTTTAAATAGGGTATTAAAAGAAGATTTTGAGTTAAATCCCACTTTGTATAAAACTTCAAGTATAGTTGTCTTTTTATACGACGGGTTCGTTAACAGCCGCTTAGCCTCTTCAATACGGAAACGATTAATGAAGTCGAAAAAGTTCTGTTGTAATATTTCATTAATCGCCTGTGAAAGCCTTCGCGGTTTGATTGCAACCTGCAAAGCGAGCTGATCAAGTGTTAATTCCGGTTCCAGGTAAGGCTTATTACTTTTCATATATTGCAAAACGATTTCTATTATTTTTTCCTTTTCGCGCTTTTCCCTTTCATGAAGAATTCCTTTTGACAAGAAAAATGCACCATGGGAACTCTGCTCCTTATTAAAAGAAAGAAAATCAGGTCGTTTAAGCGCTTTCATCAATATTTGTATTACGAAGAAGAACACAGCCAGCATGACGATGTTAAAGGCAAATAAGTAGTATTTTATAAAAGATGTGGAGGTAAGTAAACCATTTAGCGTCGCGATGAACATTACTACTATAAAAAATATAATAGTTGAATAGAGCCAGGATACATTTGTGTGCCGGTAGTCGGAAAAAAGCTGATTTGCAGTATTTTTATAAAACGATACCAAACGCATCGACGATATAGCATAAAAGAGAAACTGGATAAAAATCAATGCAGAAACGAAGGAAACGGCTACCGGAAAATGATGTTCGAGCAAATCATTTAAAAGCCTTTCCTTCACCTCAAAAGGTTGAAAAAAATAGTACAACTCAGTCCCGGAAAAGAAAACCACGAAGGGCAGAAAATGTACCAGGCTTTTTATCGTCAAAGAAAAGTTTTTATATACAATATGCTCGGTATAAAAATAAAGAAGGGGGCCAAATAATAACGGAAGACAACTTCCAAAACCAGCTAAGTTAGGATATGAAGAATAAAATCCGGTTACCAGGAGAAATACGTCCGATAAATTAATACAGATTGACAAAAAAAAGAACCCCAACAACCGATTACTGATCTTTTTCCCCGTTTGATGTGTTAATAAATAAAAACTAAGAAAAAGAAGCTGGAAAATAACCAGTATAAAAAGTACATCGGTTAAACTAATGTTCATATGTTGTTTTCCTTAAAGCAATATAAAAAAATCACATGTGATTTTAGCAATGGCATATTAATAATTTAAACCTTTTCAAAAGTAATTTTTGAGTTTATAAATGCTCTGGATTGAACAAATAGCCCCCGAACTCACCTGGCGCTTACGCCGGGATGTGCTTTATCCAACAGCCGATATAGCTGACATGGTGATGGATGCAGATAATGATGGTTTTCACTTCGGCGCATTTGAAAATAATAAATTGGTGGGAGTGGTCTCAGTTTTTCAGAAAGGGGATGCATTTCAATTTAGGAAGTTTGCTGTTGATCCGGCATTTCAAAACATGGGGGGCGGCACGGCTTTGTTAAATTATGTCACTGAATTTGCCACTGAAAATGGCGGCGTTAGGCTCTGGTGCAATGCGCGTTTAATTGCCCTGGGTTTCTATCTCAAAAATGGCTTTGTACAAACCGATCTGTTGTTTTCAAAAAACGGGTATGATTATGCCATTGTAGAAAAAGTCCTCGTATTAAAAAACCGGCCAGTTTAAATGGGCCGGTCTAATCAAACTAACTAAACTGATCTTGAAAAAATTACTCGCCGCAAAGGAACGCCGGTAATGTATACCTGACGTTAAGAAAATGATAAGTCTCACTGGCACTGCAATGCGTTAAACCTTTATCTCACGTCTGATATCTCATATCTCACATCTCACATCTCACATCTCATATCTCATATCTCATATCTCATATCTCATATCTCACGTCTCATATCTCATATCTCACGTCTCATATCTCATATCTCATATCTCATATCTCACGTCCTTTCATCTTTCACCTTAATGTTTATATTTGCGTGCGTTAATTAAAACTATGGCTAAAAAGAAATCCGACGCCGCGGAGCATGTTGCCGTGGTTAATAAAACTTCCCTCACGTTTTTTGAAAAATACATCAACAACCCTTCGCCGACTGGTTTTGAGTGGAAGGGGCAGGAACTTTGGCTCGAGTATATAAAGCCTTATATCGACGATCATTACGTTGATAACTATGGCACGGCGGTAGGCATCATCAACAAAAACGCCGAATACAAAGTTGTAATTGAGGCCCACGCCGACGAGATTTCGTGGTTTGTAAATTACATTACCAGTGACGGCTTAATCTACGTTATCCGGAACGGAGGCTCTGATCACCAGATCGCGCCGTCAAAACGCGTAAACATCCATACCGATAAAGGCATCGTGAAAGCAGTGTTCGGCTGGCCTGCCATACATACGCGCACGCCAGGCGAAAAGGAAGAAGCGCCTACTTTAAAGAACATCTTTTTGGATTGCGGCTGCACATCGAAAGAGGAAATCGAAAAACTTGGAGTGCATGTGGGCTGCGTAATTACTTACGAGGACGAGTTTATGGTGCTTAACGATCGCTACTATGTCGGCCGGGCGTTGGACAATCGCGCCGGCGGTTTTATGATAGCAGAAGTGGCACGTTTGCTGAAGGAAAACAAAGTCGAATTACCTTTTGGGCTTTATATTGTAAATGCCGTTCAGGAGGAGATAGGTTTACGCGGTGCGGAAATGATCGCCCATCATATCAAACCAAATGTCGCAATCGTTACGGATGTTACCCATGATACCCAGACACCGATGATCAACAAAATAACCCAGGGCGACCTGGCCTGCGGTAAAGGGCCGGTAATATCATATGCACCAGCGGTGCAGAACAACCTGAACAAATTGCTGATCGAATCCGCCGAAAAGGCAAAAATACCCTTCCAGCGGCAGGCCTCATCTCGTTCAACAGGAACCGATACCGATGCTTTTGCGTATTCGAACGACGGTGTGCCTTCAGCGCTGATCTCGCTGCCTTTGCGTTACATGCATACTACGGTGGAAATGATCCACAAGGAAGATGTGGATAATGTTATCCGCTTGATTTTCGAAACCCTGTTAAACATAAAGGCCGGACAGGATTTCAGGTACATAAAATAGGTTGTTTGCAAAACATTTTAACCCGTTAAAACTTTAAAGAATATGACAAAAATGAAAATCAATTGTCATATTTACATCTAATAATACTGCCCTGACAACTATGAAACCTACACTACTAATTTTGGCCGCGGGGATGGCCAGCCGTTACGGAAGCATGAAACAGGTTGACGGCTTTGGACCCCATGGCGAAACCATCATTGACTACTCCATTTACGATGCCATAAACGCTGGATTCGGAAAGGTTAGCTTTATCATCCGCGAGGAATTCCAGGAACCATTTAAGGCAATTTTCGAGCCTAAGCTCAAAGGTCGCATTGAAACCGATTATGTTTTCCAAAGTTACGATCTCAAACCTTTCGGCATTAACAAAGAAATTGAACGCGCCAAGCCCTGGGGTACTGCCCACGCAGTGCTTTCGGCCCGTAACCAAATTCATGAGCCTTTTTGTGTGATCAATGCCGACGACTTTTATGGGCGTGATGCCTTTGAGAAAATGGCGAAATTTCTAACTACCGAAGTTGCTGACGATAAATTCTCCATCATTGGATACCAGGTAAATAAAACCCTTTCCGATTATGGTACCGTATCACGAGGTGTATGCCAGGTTGATGAGAACGGAAACATGGTAGCCATTAACGAACGCCTGAAGGTATATTTTGCGAAAGATGGCAGCGTAGTTTACGAAGAGGATGGCATTGAACATCCCCTGCCTTCGGATACACCCGTTTCTATGAATTTCTGGGGATTTACACCAGCCGTTTTTGCAAAGACAGAACCTTTGTTTAAGGCTTTTGTTGAAGCAAATGAGGACAATCCAAAAGCTGAATTTTTCATTCCCCTTATTGGCGATGAGCTGATCAAAAGCGGGGAAGCATCTTTCAAAGTGATTCCTACTGATGCCAAATGGTTCGGCGTAACCTATAAGGAAGATAAGCCGATCGTGCAGAAATGCATATCCGGCCTCGTGGATAGTGGGGCATACCCACCGAATTTGTGGTCGTAATTCGTTGAAAACTTACGAAGTTTAATAAACTTCGTAAGTTTTTCTCTTAAAAAGAATGCCGGCATTCTGCATTGTCTAACCGCTGTTGATTTTATTGAAATTATCAGTAACTTTAGATATGTCATTATCCTACAAAATACTTCTCAGACCCGAGCCTGAAGGCGGGTTTACAGTCAACGTACCTGCCTTGCCGGGATGTATCACTCACGGCGCTGATCTCGAAGAAGCAAAAGTGAATGCAAAAGAAGCCATTGAATTATATATTGAAAGCCTGAAAGCACATGGCGAAGAAATCCCTTCGGATGAAGGTGTTCTTCAATATAATCTTCAGCTTTTGCAATGAGCAAAAGTCCTTCAGTTCTCACGAGATAATAAGAATTCTCAAGAATCCCGGATTTGAGCTCGCCCCCCAAAGGGTAGTCACCACATATTTATTCATCCTCAAAACAAAAAACGGGCGGTTGTTCCGCACCCGAAGAAAGATCTGCCCTATGGAACGGCGAGTGTAATACTGAAACAGGCTGGGGTAGAATAGATCAGGCAATAACGGCGATCAACTAACTGTCTTTTGTCATTAATGTTCTATAAAAGAGTGCTCGTGGGGGTCACCGTTGCTATCCCTAAGCCAAATTTTGCCGGAAACGTTCCCGTAGATTTTATTTACATTTGAATCGCCCAATTCCAAAACCATGAAACATTATTTCTGTTCTCTCATTATCATTTTATCCCTTTGTTCAATCCGCGCAGCAGCGCAGCAGCATATGCAGGTTCAATTTTTAGGAAATGCGCTATCCGTTAATAAGGAAGACAACACAGTAGTTATCAAAACAGCCGAAGCCGAAGCCAGGGTGTGGGTTTACAGTCCAACAATTATTCGGATCAGCATTAGCAAAGAACACAGCGCCGACACTTCATTTGCAGTGATTCAAAAGCCTTCGCACAATCTCACTTATACCGAAACCGGCAGCGAGATTGTGGTTAATACCGGCGCGCTTAAACTGCACATTGACAAGGCGCCGCTTAGATTTAGTTTTTATACTGCCGATGATAAAGCATTAAGCCAGGATGACCGACGTTTTGGTGTAAACTGGCAGGGAACAAGGGTAATGAATTACCGCAAGCTCTATCCCGATGAAAAATTTATCGGGTTGGGTGAAAAAACCGGCGACCTGAACCGTCGCGGAAGTTCGTACTACAACTGGAATTCCGATGTGCCGGAGCATACGCCAAAATCAGATCCTTTGTACGAAACATTCCCGTTTTTTATCGGCATTCACGGGGGGCTTACCTACGGTCTATTTTTTGACAATACCCATAAAAGCTATTTCGATTTCGGCGCCTCTACCGACGATCAGATGAGCTCCTTCGGTGCTGATGCGGGCGATCTGAACTATTATTTTTTTGGCGCGCAAACAGTGCCGCAATTGATAGAAGACTACACCTGGCTTACCGGCCGGATGGAAATGCCGCCATTGTGGAGCCTGGGCTACCAGCAATGCCGCTGGAGCTACGCAAGCGCCGCCGAGGTGCTGGAAGTCGCCGAACATTTAAGGAAAGACAATATCCCTGCGGACGTGATGTACTGCGACATCGACTACATGGATCATTACAAGATATTCACCTGGAACAAGCAAACCTTCCCCGACCCGAAAGGGATGATCGACAAGCTTAAGGAAATGAACTTTCATCTCGTCACCATAGTCGACCCGGGTATAAAGATTGAGCCCGGCTACAAGCAATATGACGAGGGGGTTGCAAAAAACTATTTCGCCACCTATCCTAATGGCGAAAAGTTTGTCGGCAGTGTTTGGCCCGGCAGGTGTCATTTTCCAGATTTTTACCGGGACGATGTGCGCAAATGGTGGGGGGCCTCGTTTACGGCCTTGACCGAGCCGGGCGTGGAAGGCTTCTGGAACGACATGAACGAGCCATCCGCCTGGGGGCAGGATATTCCATGGATGGTGAAGTTTGGCAATTATTACATGCCCGAAGTGCGGAACGCCTATGGCATGCAAATGGCGCGGGCCACTTTTGAGGGCACAAAGAAAATATTAGGCAAGCGGCCGTTTGTGTTAACCCGGGCCGCGTATGCCGGCACACAGCGCTACTCTGCAGTTTGGACAGGCGATAACTCGGCCTATGATGCCCACATGCTGTTAGGCGTAAGGATGGTTAATGCACTGGGCATTACCGGGATGCCGCTCGTTGGCGTCGATATCGGCGGCTTTATGGGTGACCCAACACCTGAATTAATGGTACGCTGGAACTCATTGGGTGTTTACACGCCGATGTTCAGGAACCACGCCGCCAAGGGCACTATTTACCGCGAACCATGGCGATGGGGCAAACAAAACGAAGACATCATCCGCAAGGATATCGAACAACGCTACAAGTTGCTCCCATACATTTATTCGGGCTATTACCAGGCACACCAAACCGGATTGCCTGTTGCCCGCACACTGGCTATTGATTACACGCAGGATACCATCATCTACCATACCAAATACCAGAATCAATTTCTATTCGGCGACGCTATTATGGTAGCGCCTGTTGAAAGTACAAAACTATCCGAAGACGTTTACCTGCCCCATGGCGACTGGTACCGCCTAAGTACCGGTGAAAAATTTGCCGGCGGCGACACGATAGCTGCCGCCGCGCCTTTAAACGACCTGCCGGTATTTATTAAAGGCAGCGCAATTATCCCTATGCAAAACTTGATTCAAAGCACCAACGAAAAAGGCGACGGCATTTTACTATTGAATGTATGGTATGGCAAGGAGGCTAACAGCTTTACCTATTACGAGGACGATGGCTCATCATACGACTATCAGAAAGGCGCCTGCTATAAACGGGATATTAGTTTTGATCCCGCAAAAAAGACGATCATTTTATCAGCTGTTGACGGCGCCTTTCCGTCGAAATTTACGAGGATAAAACTGGTATTGCATGGGTTTGAGGGCATTAAAAAGGTTAAGGTTGATAGCAAGTCGATAAGTCCCGATGATACTTTTACAAATGGCAGCAAAGAAATAAAAATTGCTTTTTAGAGCAAGTTTATAATCAGTGGAAGACTTACGAAGTCTTGAAGACTTCGATTTCTAATCCTCTGCCAACAAAAACCCCCGGCTATTAATTGGCCGGGGGTTCAAATTCCCCCTTTAGGGGGTTAGGGGGTGGGGGCGGTCTTATTTCACTTCTTCAAAGTCGACATCTGTTACTGTATCACCTTCAGCATGCCCGCCTTGTGCACCTGCACCACCATCTGCGCCTGGCTGGGTCTGGCCTGCATCGGCAGTAGCTTTGTACATCTCTTCGGATGCCACATTCCAGGCATTGCTTAGTTCAGCCTGTGCTGCATCAATGTCACCAAAGTTCTTGGCGGCAAAGGCATCTTTCAGCTTTTTAAGGCCGGCTTCGATAGGCGCCTTTTTATCAGCTGAAATTTTGTCACCGTATTCTTTCAACTGCTTTTCAGTCGAGAAGATCAGGGCGTCAGCGCCATTCAATTTTTCAACTTCTTCTTTTGCCTTCTTGTCAGATTCGGCATTAGCCTCGGCTTCGTCCTTCATCTTTTTGATTTCAGCGTCAGTCAAACCCGATGATGCTTCAATACGAATTTTCTGCTCTTTACCGGTAGCCTTGTCTTTTGCCGATACATTCAATATACCGTTGGCATCAATGTCAAAGGTAACTTCAACTTGGGGCACACCACGTGGAGCGGGTGGTAACCCATCCAGGTGGAAGCGGCCGATAGTACGGTTACCCGAAGCGATCGGGCGTTCACCCTGTAGGATATGGATCTCAACAGACGGCTGGTTGTCAGATGCGGTCGAGAACACTTCCGATTTCTTGGTTGGGATAGTAGTGTTTGCTTCTATCAGTTTGGTCATTACGCCGCCCATGGTTTCAATACCCAATGAAAGCGGGGTAACATCCAGCAATAACACATCCTTAACCTCTCCGGTTAATACACCACCCTGGATCGCTGCGCCGATGGCAACAACTTCGTCGGGGTTTACACCTTTTGAAGGGGCTTTGCCAAAGAATTTTTCAACGGCTTCCTGTATGGCAGGGATACGGGTTGAACCACCCACCAGGATGATCTCATCGATATCCGAAGTACTGTAACCGGCATTCTTCAACGCTGTTTTACATGGCTCAATGGTGCGTTTGATCAGGCTGTCAACTAACTGTTCAAATTTAGCACGGGTTAATGTTTTAACAAGGTGCTTTGGCACGCCATCAGCAGCGGTAATGTAAGGTAAGTTTATTTCTGTTTGAGCCGAGCTTGACAACTCGATCTTAGCCTTTTCAGCTGATTCTTTTAAACGTTGCAATGCCATTGGGTCCTTGCGCAGGTCGACGCCTTCGTCGTTTTTAAATTCATCAGCCAGCCAGTCGATAATGGTTTGGTCAAAGTCATCACCGCCAAGGTGGGTATCACCATCAGTTGATTTTACTTCGAACACGCCATCGCCAAGGTCAAGTACCGATACGTCATGCGTACCGCCACCGCAGTCGAACACGACGATCTTCATGTCGCGGTGAGCCTTATCAAGGCCATAAGCCAATGCGGCTGCAGTAGGTTCGTTAATGATACGGCGCACCTTCAAGCCAGCAATCTCGCCGGCCTCTTTGGTAGCCTGGCGTTGTGCGTCGTTAAAGTAAGCCGGCACGGTAATAACCGCCTCGGTAACTTCGGTGCCCAGGAAATCTTCAGCGGTCTTCTTCATTTTCTGAAGGATCATGGCCGAAATTTCCTGCGGTGTATATTTGCGGTCGCCGATCTCAACACGCGGGGTGTTGTTATCGCCTTTTACCACTTTGTAAGGTACGCGGGCAATCTCTTTGGTAACCTCGTTAAACTGGTTACCCATAAAGCGCTTAATTGAATAAATAGTTTTGGTTGGGTTGGTGATCGCCTGGCGTTTTGCCGGGTCGCCAACTTTACGCTCGCCGTTGTCAACAAAAGCAACTACCGACGGCGTAGTACGTTTCCCCTCGCTGTTAGCAATAACAACAGGCTCATTGCCTTCCATTACTGCAACGCAGGAGTTCGTTGTTCCTAAGTCGATTCCGATTATTTTAGACATAGTATGATTGATTTTTCTTTATTAAATGATTGATAACACCCTTCTTTTATCAATGCTTGTGCCAATGTTTGTTTGGCAGATTTTTTTGAGGTGAAAGGTGAAAGGTGAAAGGCGAAAGGTTATTATTCGTCAGAAATGTTGTGAAAGACAGTGACAGGTTGGCAGAAATTAGTGATTAGAGACTGGAGATTAGAGATTAGAGGTTAGTTTTCGTGGCGATATAAGCAACCTGTTATGGGATTTTACCTCAGATATAAGATGGTTGATGGAATCATTAGTACTCGTTTTTTACTATACTTGTAAAATAAATAAAACCGCCTCTGCTACATAACATCTCAGTCAGGCAAATCACTTTGCCTGGAGTTGTATAACAAAAGCCATCTTAACGGCTGAACTTCCCTTCAAAAAGAGAGAACAGGTTTTCTATTGTTATTAAATTCAAAAATCAAATGCTTTTTATCGAATCCGAACGATTAAGGATGATACCCTTAACACATCAATTGTTACAACTCCTGCATACCGACAGGCCCTCAATGGAACTTTCATTGGGGCTGGCTGTTTCATCCATGCAAATCGATCCATTTTACAAAAATGAGGTTGATGATGCCATGATAAACTTTTGGCTGCCTAAAATCCTCGAACACCCGGAGGCCTATATGTGGTATACCAATTGGGAGATCATATTAAAGAGCGACAACATCAGCATTGGCGGAATGGGCTTTGCCGGCCAACCTAACGAAAACGGCGAGGTGGAAACAGGTTATATGATAGACGGGCAGCGGCACAATAAAGGCCATGCCACCGAGGCGCTGCAACTTTTAACCCAATGGGCCTTTACCCACCAAAATGTTAAAACGATTATCGTTCACACCCTCGACCATAATTTACCATCGCGAAAGATACTGGCTAAATCCGGCTTTCATGAGACCGGGACGGACAGCGAAGGGCTGATGACGTTTAGGCTGGAAAAGAGTTAACCCGCTGTTGATATAGCGACATTTTGAGACTTGCGGAGTAACATCCCAAGGCGACCAAACAAAAAAAACGCCCCTGATCTCTCGGGAGCGCTTTAAATATCAAAACGAATTGCATTCGTGGAATTTACTTATTCCCCTTTTTCAGCGTTCTCTTCGTTTTCAGCTGATGCTTCAGGTGTTTCTGTTGCTTCAGCAGCAGGAGTTTCTTCAACTACAGCTTCAGTTACGGGTGCTTCCGCTTTTTGCTCTTCAACTACAACGGCTTCATCAACCGGTGTTACTTCAGCAGTAGCCGCTTTAGCTGCAGGTGCAGCAGCGGTGCCGCCTTTACCTTTGCCACCACGACGACGGGTCGATTTCTTTTCAGTTTTGGTCGAATCTGAATTGTAAACAGTATTATAATCCACCAGCTCGATAAGCGCCATTTCGGCATTATCGCCTAAACGGTTTTCCATCTTCACAATCCGGGTATAACCGCCCGGGCGGTTGGCTACCTTTTCGGCCACTTCGCGGAACAGTATCGAAACTGCATCCTTATCCTGCAAGTAGCTGAATACGGTACGGCGTGAGTGCGTGGTATCACTTTTTGATTTGGTGATGATCGGCTCAACATAAACGCGCAGCGCTTTTGCTTTTGCCAATGTAGTGGTAATGCGCTTATGTAAAATAAGCGATGAGGCCATGTTACCCAGCATCGCTTTGCGGTGGCTGTCGGTACGACCTAAATGGTTAACTTTTTTTCCGTGTCTCATTGTTTTATTATGTTATCACGTGCATACCGTCGGGCGGCAATCTTGTCAAGCCTTCGGAATTATGCTCTCGCTTATTTATTTTTAGATTTGAGAAGTGAGATATGAGATTTAGACTCTTTGTCTCATATCTCAAATCTAATATCTCACATCTGAGTTACTCCTCGTCCAGTTTAAACTTGGCCAGGTTCATTCCAAAGGATAAACCTTTTGATTTCACCAGGTCCTGGATCTCAGTTAATGATTTTTTACCAAAGTTCCTGAACTTCAGCATATCTGCTACATCGTAGGATACCAGGTCGGCCAGGCTGCGGATATCGGCTGCTTTAAGGCAGTTCAACGCGCGCACTGAAAGATCAAGGTCAACCAACTCTGTTTTCAGGATCTTGCGCATGTGCAGGATCTCTTCATCAACTTCCTTGGTTTCTTCTTTTGCCTGTGCTTCCAGCATCATGTTCTCATCGCTGAACAGCATAAAGTGCTGGATCAGGATCTTTGCGGCTTCCTTAAGCGCTTCTTCAGGATGAATGGAACCGTCGGTTGCTATATCCAGAACTAATTTTTCATAGTCGGTCTTTTGCTCAACGCGATAGTTCTCGATAGTGTACTTAACGTTCTTTATGGGTGTATAGATCGAGTCGATCGCAATTACACCAACATTAGCGTCAGGGTTTTTATTTTCCTCGCTGGCAACATACCCGCGGCCTTTGGCTACGGTAAGCTCAATCTCGAGGGTAACGGAAGTGTCCATGTTGCAGATCACCAGGTCGGGATTCAAAACGCTAAAGTTGTTGCTGAATTTGCTGATGTCGCCTGCTTTAAAGGCATCCTGGTTATTGATGATCACAAATACTTTTTCGTTTTCGCCGGACTCGCCTGTTTTCTTAAACCTAACTTGTTTAAGGTTCAGAATGATCTCGGTAACGTCTTCAACAACGCCTTTGATAGTTGAAAACTCATGCATCACACCCGAAAAACGCACCGAAGTGATTGCGAAACCTTCAAGTGATGAAAGTAAGATACGACGCAGAGCATTACCAATGGTTACACCGAAGCCTGGTTCCAACGGACGAAATTCAAACGTACCGTCGAAATCATTCGATTTCTGCATGATAACCTTGTCTGGTTTTTGAAATGCTAAAATTGCCATTTATATCCTTGTTTATTGTTTTTACTTGTTTGATTAATACAGATGCGAGATGTGAGATGTGAGATGTGAGATTCATTTTTTGTCTCACATCTCATATCTCACTTCTCAAAATCTTACTTAGAGTACAACTCGACGATAAGGTTTTCCTTGATGTTTTCAGGGATCTCATCGCGGCCCGGGAAGTTCAGGAATTTGCCTGATAAATTGGCAGCATCCCATTCCAGCCAACTGTGTTTGTTAACTTTTCTGCCCGCAACGGAATGTGTAATGGATTCCAGGGATTTCGATTTCTCACGAACAGCAACCACATCACCTGGCCTCAGGGTATACGAAGCGATGTTAACCACTTCGCCGTTTACGGTAATATGTTTGTGGCCAACTAACTGGCGTGCGCCTGAACGGGTTGGGGCAATCCCGAAACGGTAAACTGCATTATCCAAACGGGCTTCCAGTAATTTAAGCAGGTTTTCGCCTGTAATGCCTTCACGTGCTGAAGCGCGGTGAAAGAGGTTTTCAAACTGGCGTTCCAATACACCATAAGTGTATTTAACTTTTTGTTTTTCCTGCAGCTGAGTAGAGTACTCGGATTGTTTACCCCTTCTTTTGGAAACGCCGTGCATTCCCGGCGGGTAGTTTTTTCTTTCTAACGCTTTATCCGGACCGAAGATCGGCTCACGGAAACGGCGTGCAATTTTTGATTTTGGACCTGTATATCTAGCCATTTTTGTTGTTTTTAAAGTATCAAACAGCCCGCAGCTGCCGAATCTTAGCTTTAAAAAATCTGTTAATTAAACTCTTCTGCGTTTTGACGGCCGGCAACCATTGTGCGGAAGCGGTGTGATGTCCTTGATGGTAGTTACCTCGATACCCGCAGTTTGCAGGGTGCGGATAGCCGATTCGCGCCCGGCGCCAGGGCCTTTTACAAACACTTCAACCTTGCGCAAGCCCAGATCGTAGGCAACCTTGCCGCAATCTGCAGCAGCCTGTGAAGCTGCATAAGGTGTATTCTTTTTTGAACCCTTAAAGCCCATTTTACCGGCTGACGACCATGAAATAGCCTGGCCGCTTTTATTGGTGAGGGTTAAAATTATGTTGTTAAAGGTAGCGTTGATATGCGCTTCGCCAACCGGCTCAACAATTACAACGCGTTTTTTGGTAACTTTTTTGGTCTTAGCCATCTTTTGTTTGTTTTGAGCTGATGGATTATTGAGTTACCGAATAACCCGGACCCATCTGCATTTTGTCACTGTATATTCCCGGCACAATGTGCCGATCGTTTATAACTTACCAGTGGTCAATCCCACTAATCTCTAATCACTAACCTCTGATCACTACTTAGTAGCCTTCTTCTTGTTAGCAACAGTCTTACGCTTACCTTTACGGGTACGCGAATTGTTTTTGGTTCGCTGGCCGCGCAAAGGCAATCCTTTACGATGACGTGTGCCGCGGTAGCAACCTATATCCATTAGGCGTTTGATGTTGAGCTGAACTTCCGAACGCAGGGAGCCTTCAACCTTAATTTGGTCGTTAATGATCGTACGGATGGCATTTAGCTGCTCATCGTTCCAATCCTGAACCTTGGTATCAAAATCAATACCTGCTTCAGTTAATATCTTTTGAGCTGTTGAGCGGCCTATACCGTAAATGTAGGTAAGCCCTATCTCTCCCCTTTTGTTCTTTGGTAAATCAATACCTGATATCCTTGCCATATTTTCTTGTGTCTTGTGTTTTTGGAGCCGCCGGCTTGCTGACATGGTTAACCATTCACCAATCAACAACCCACCAATTAATTTAGCCCTGGCGTTGTTTATACTTTGGATTCTTCTTGTTAATTACGTAAAGTTTCCCTTTGCGGCGGATGATCTTGCAATCAACACTGCGTTTTTTTATGGATGCTCTAACTTTCATCGCTGTTGTTATTTATATCTGTAGGTTATTCTGCCCTTGCTTAAATCATACGGACTCATTTCCAGCTTCACCCTGTCGCCAGGGAGAATTTTGATGTAGTGCATCCGCATCTTACCCGATATGTGCGCAATAATTTCGTGTCCGTTCTCCAATTCAACCCTAAACATCGCGTTAGATAATGCTTCTTTAATCGTCCCGTCTTGTTCAATAGAGGCTTGTTTGGCCATATTTTACTGATTATTACTTTTTTATCCGCCCCAAAAGCGGGAGGCAAAATTAATAAAAATATTTCAAACTTTTATATTTTCTTTCAAAACATCATCTACGTATGAAAATGTAGATAAAATCTCCGGTTTGCCCTTTTTTACTGCCACCGTATGCTCGTAATGACAGGATGGTTTTCCATCGGCAGTCGATACTGTCCAGCCGTCGTCCCAAAACCTCACCCTGGCCTTACCTGCATTGATCATCGGCTCGATAGCTATAACCATGCCCTCCTCCAGTTTCACACCCGAACCGCGTTTGCCATAGTTTGGCACCTCGGGTTTTTCATGAAGGTGCAGCCCTACACCGTGGCCAACGAGCTCTTTCACCACGCCGAAACCATTTTTCTCGGCATGCTCCTGAACGGCATAACCAATGTCGCCGACCCGGTTTCCCGACACTGCTTTTGCCACCCCGAGGTCAAGGCATTCCATCGTAACCCGCATCAATTTTTTCACCACATCGCTCACTTCGCCGATGGCAAAAGTATAAGCAGAGTCACCGATGTATTTGTTAAGAATAACCCCGCAATCAACGGATAACAAATCACCGTCAACCAATTCGCGCTTGCCCGGGAAACCGTGAACGATCTGGTCGTTCATGGATATGCAGAGCGAATAAGGAAAGCCATGATAATTTAAAAATGCAGGCACACCACCGTTATCACGGATGTAGGTTTCTGCAAGTTTGTTTAATTCGATGGTTTTAACACCCGGGGCTATAACCTTAGCTATCTCCCCAAGCGTTTTGGAAACAAGTAAAGAACTTTCTTTTATGAGTTCTATCTCCTCGACAGACTTAAAATTGATCCTTGACATGCTAAAATTTATCAGATAACGGGCTGTCCTGTTCCGCTGGCAGGGATGGCAGTGCGCCCTTTAATCCTGCCTGTCTTCATCAACCCGTCATAATGACGCATTAATAAATGGCTTTCGATCTGCTGTAGCGTATCCAAAACCACACCCACAAGGATGATCAGCGAGGTGCCGCCGAAGAACCTGGCGAAGGCGCTGTTAACACCCAAAAGCGCGGCAATCGGCGGGATGATCGCTATGATGGCCAAAAATATTGACCCTGGCAATGTGATCTTTGAGATTACCGAATCGATAAAATCAGCTGTGGCTCGTCCGGGCTTAATTGAAGGGATAAACCCGCCATTCTTCTTCATGTCCTCCGCCATTTGCGTCGGGTTGATAGTGATCGCCGTATAGAAATACGTAAATACAATGATCAGGATGGCGAATAAAACATTATGTCCCCATGACTGGTAATTCGACAACGACATCAGGACGGGATTTGACGCCGCTTTTGGAAAAAACTGGGTTAACGTGGCCGGTATAAACATCAGAGCCTGCGCAAATATGATAGGCATTACACCCGCTGCATTTACCTTCAAAGGAATATACTGGCGTACACCCCCGTATTGCTTATTGCCAACAATACGTTTGGCATACTGAACGCCAATTTTACGCGTCCCCTGCACGATCAGGATGGTAAACATAACCACACCGATCAGTGCCACAATTTCAACAACGAATGTCACTAAACCACCTGTTCCCGCATTTCTTGACTGAAACTCAGTTAAGAAAGCACCAGGCAAAGCCGATATAATACCCACCATGATAATGAGCGAAATGCCGTTGCCAATACCTTTATCCGTGATCTTTTCACCGAGCCACATTACAAACATGGTCCCTGCGGTAAGCACAAACATGTTTAATATGGTAAAATAGGGTTCCGCTATTTCCATCTCCCCATTCGTGTGATCGATCTGTGATTTTAAATAGCCTATAGCCTGTAAAGCCGTAATACCTATAGTAAGGTAACGGGTCCACTGGTTAAGTTTGTTTCGTCCGCTTTCACCTTCCTTTTGCAGTTTGGCAAAATACGGCACAGCGATACCCAATAACTGCACCACGATGGATGCCGAAATATAAGGCATCACACCAAGCGCGAAAATAGAGGCGCGTGAAAAAGACCCGCCGGCGAACAGGTTAAGCAGCCCGGTAATCCCTTCATTCCCCGTTTTTTTACTTAGGACAGCATAATTAACGCCGGGTAATACCACGTAGGAGCCTACGCGATATATTAAAAGAAATAAGAGTGTGTTGGTAATACGCACTCTTAAGTCCTCAATTTTCCAGATATTGGATAATGTGGTGAAAAATTTTTTCATCCTAAAATTATAGCTTTACTATGGTACCACCTGCTGCTTCAATTGCTTTTTGTGCTGTAGCAGTAAACGCGTGCGCTTTAACTTCTAATTTTGCTTTTAGCTCGCCACGGCCTAATATTTTTACCAGGTCGTTCCTCGAAACTAAGCCATGCTGTTTTAATGTATCAAAATCAATAGCTGATAAAGTATATTTTTCAGTTAAAGATTGCAGCACATCCAGGTTAACACCAGTATAAGCAACACGGTTAGGATTTTTAAATCCAACCTTTGGTACGCGGCGCTGTAATGGCATCTGTCCGCCTTCAAAACCTACCTTAGTGGTAGTGCCTGAACGTGAGCCTGCTCCTTTGTGACCGCGGGTTGAGGTACCGCCTCTGCCCGATCCTGTACCGCGACCGATCCTTTTGCTGCCTTTTACCGCGCCCTTTGCAGGTTTTAAATTACTAAGATTCATGATATTAAATATTTTCTACTGCTACCAGGTGATTAACTTTCTTAACCATACCAATGATAGCCGCAGTAGCCTCAACTTCCACACTATGGTTGATCTTTTTTAAGCCCAGGGCCTCGATCGTTCTTTTTTGGCGTTCACTTCTATCGATCCCGCTCTTAATCTGTGTTATTTTGATTTTTGCCATGACTGATTATCCATTAAACACTTTACCTAAACTAACGCCGCGTTGCTGCGCTACAGTATAAGCGTCGCGCAATTGCGATAATGCCGATACAGTTGCCTTCACCACGTTGTGCGGGTTTGACGAACCTTTTGATTTCGCCAATACGTTGTGTACGCCTGCCGACTCCAATACCGCGCGCATCGCACCACCGGCAATTACACCGGTACCATTTGCAGCGGGTTTGATAAATACAAAACCGCCTGAAAACTTCCCGATCTGCTCGTGCGGTACAGTACCGTTAATGATCGGAACTTTTACCAGGTTCTTTTTTGCATCGTCAATACCTTTGGCAATTGCCTCAGTTACTTCCTTTGCTTTACCCAAGCCATAACCAACTACGCCGTTCTCGTCGCCCACTACCACAATGGCAGAAAAGCTGAAGGTACGGCCGCCCTTGGTTACTTTGGCAACACGTTGTATGCTTACCAGGCGGTCTTTTAATTCGATCTCGCTGGTTTTTACTCTTTTTATATTGATTGTTGACATCTTTCTTTCCGATTAAAAGTTTAAACCGCCTTCACGTGCACCGTCAGCCAGTGATTTAACACGGCCATGATACAAGTATCCATTCCTGTCAAAAACCACGTCCTTTATGCCTGCTGCCAATGCCTTTTCGGCAACTAACTTGCCGACGGCTGACGACTGATCGATCTTATTGCCTTCTGTAGCATTGAAATCCTTTGACAAGGACGATGCCGATACCAGTGTTTTACCGTTTACATCGTCGATGATCTGGGCATAAATACCTTTATTGCTTCTGTACACTGACAAACGCGGACGGGCAGAAGAACCGGAAACACGTTTCCTGATGCCCTTCTTGATTCTGTCTCTTCTTGATAGCTTAGCTCCCATGACGATTATTTTTTAGATGCTGATTTACCTGCTTTTCTTCTCAATACTTCGCCAACAAACTTGATACCTTTACCCTTGTAAGGCTCCGGTGCACGTAACGAGCGTATTTTTGCCGCTACCTGGCCGATCAGTTGTTTATCAATTGATTCTAAAATAATGGTTGGGTTTTTACCCTTTTCAGCAGTTGTTGAAACTTTAATTTCTTTTGGTAATTCAAAAACATAGTGGTGAGAATATCCCAGCACAAGGTCTAATGTATTACCTGTATTTGTTGCACGGTAACCTACACCCACTAATTCCTGTTCCAGTTTGTAACCTGTAGTTACTCCTGTTACCATGTTATTGATAAGCGAACGGTATAAACCGTGCAGCGCTTTGTGCCGTTTTTGATCAGAAGGGCGTTTTACAACGAGGTTTCCTTCTTCCTGCTCAACAGTGATGTCACTGTCAACCGCCTGGTGCAATTCACCTTTAGGGCCCTTTACAGTAACAACATTATCTGCTGATACGGTAATTGATACGCCCTGCGGTAATGCTATCGGTGCTTTTCCTACTCTTGACATTGCTTAATTTCCTCCTATTAATATACGTAGCATAATACTTCGCCACCAACATTTTGTGCACGGGCTTCTTTATCGGTCATTACACCTTTTGAAGTTGACAGGATGGCGATACCTAAACCATTTAATACTCTTGGCATATTATCCATGCCTGCGTATTTTCTCAAACCTGGTTTACTGATGCGCGAAATGCTGCGTATAGCAGAGATTTTAGTTATCGGGTGGTACTTCAAAGCTACCTTAATAGTGCCTTGAGGACCATTTTCTTCAA
>Ga0206864_1090_pt1 | contig 31258 bp, 6 predicted proteins | sample Alteio_BWOrgCont_42_FD_152632 | JGI IMG/M metagenome (GOLD analysis project Ga0206864, IMG submission 152632) | Enriched cells from forest soil in Barre Woods Harvard Forest LTER site, Petersham, Massachusetts, United States -... | ecosystem: Environmental > Terrestrial > Soil > Temperate forest > O...
CAGGTAAAGATCAGGGGCTACCGGATTGAGCTTGGGGAAATAGAAAGCATACTGAACCAAAGCGAACAGGTACAGCAGGGAGCAGTACTGGCCAGGGAAGACAGCAGCGGAACAAAACGGCTGGTAGGTTACGTAGTACCCGAAGGCACATTCGACAAGCAAAAAATCCAGGGATATTTAAGCACAAAGCTGCCTGATTACATGGTGCCGGCACTGTGGGTAGAGCTAAGCATCATGCCATTGACACCGAACGGGAAGACCGACAGGAAGGCATTGCCAGACCCGGACATGACGGATATAACCACCGAATATGTAGCACCGCGGAACGAAACAGAACAGGCACTGGTAGCAATCTGGCAGGAACTGTTAGGCACGGAACGCATAGGCATCTATGACAACTTTTTTGAGCTTGGTGGCCATTCGCTGTTAGCGATGCGGGTAGTATCAGCGATTAGGAAGAAGTTGAACGTTGAATTAAATATCAGGGATTTATTTGTTTATCCGGCTATAGCCAGCCTGGGAATATATCTTGACGAACAAAACACAGGGACTTTACTGCCTGCTATAGCAGTTGGGGAACGTCCGGAATATATTCCGTTATCCTTCAGTCAAGAAAGGCTATGGTTTATAGATAAGTTAGAGGGCAGCACACAATACCATTTACCTGCCGTATTGCGGTTAAAAGGAGAGTTAAACCTTGAAATATTAGAAAACACACTCCGGTCGGTTATCGACCGTCACGAAGTACTAAGAACAGTAATAAAAGAACATGACGGCACCGGCTACCAGCTTGTTATGCCCGGAAGTGGCTGGTCATTGATATATGAGGATCGTACAGTTGGCAAAGAAAGTATAGCAGCAGCAGAGCAGCGGATAGAGGAAATAGTAAATGCACCTTTCGATCTTTCAAAAGATTATATGCTGCGCGCAAACCTCGTTAAGGTGGGTGAAGATGAACATTTGCTGGTGGTAACTTTGCATCATATCGTCTCTGACGGATGGTCAACAGCGATCCTTGTGAAGGAAGTTGTAGAAATATACCAGGCAAAAATTGAAAAGCGCGCAGTAAAACTGCCTGACTTACCTGTACAATATGCAGATTATTCAATTTGGCAGCGGAACTACTTGCAGGGCGAAGTGCTGGAAAACAAGCTGGGTTACTGGAAGGAGAAGCTGAATGATATTTCGCCGCTTCAGCTTCCTGAGGATTATAACCGGCCCCCGGTGTCAAGTTCAAGAGGAGCTTCACAAAACTTCAACATAGATCAGGAGTTATCTGCACAACTGGTGGATTTGAGCCAACAGGAAGGGGCCACAGTGTATATGACAATCCTTGCAGCCTATAAGGTTTTGTTATTCCGCTATAGCGGGCAGGAAGATATATGCGTGGGGACGCCGGTTGCAGGGAGAAGCCAGCAAGAGTTGGAGGAATTGATAGGTTTCTTTATTAATACGCTGGCCCTGCGGAGCCAGGTGAGAGGAGACATGTCTTTCAGTGAGTTGTTAGGAGAGATAAAAGAGACTACACTGGAAGCTTACGCCAACCAGGAATTACCATACGAGAAGGTAGTAGATGCAGTGGTAAAGGAACGCAACATGAACAGGAGTCCATTGTTCCAGGTAACATTTACGTTCCACAACACTCCTGAAGTTCCTGAACTGAAGTTGAGTGAACTGGCATTGAGCGTAGACGTACAGGAACATACCACAGCCAAGCAGGATATCAGTTTATATATTACCCAAACAGCCACTGGAATGGCAGGGCGGGTTGAATATAGCACCGATCTGTATAAAAGGGACACGATACAGCGGATGATAAACCACTTTATTAATCTTCTTAGCTCGATCGTTGCATCGCCTGGTAAGCAGGTAGGTCGTTTAGGTATGCTTGGCGCCACAGAGGAAGCAACATTACTCATAGATTTCAATGATACGGCCAGGGAATACCCGAAAGATAAGAGTTTAGTCGATTTGTTTGAGGAGCAGGCAATAAGAACCCCGGAATCAATAGCCTTAGTATTTGAAGAGGAGCAATTAAGTTATAAGGAACTGAATGAGCGTTCGAACAGGCTGGCACATTATTTAAAACGCAAGGGAGTAAAGGCAGAAATGCTGGTACCCATCTGCCTGGAACGCAGTATGGAGATGATTATTGGGATACTTGGGATACTGAAGGCGGGAGGTGCGTATGTGCCGATAGATACGGAATATCCCGAAGACCGGATCAGCTATATGCTGGAGGATACAGGAGCGGCGTTGGCGCTGACCAGCAAAGGTTGCAGAGGTAAACTTCTGGGAAACAATATATCTATTATCGAACTGGACGAAGAGCGGGAATCGATCAGTAGAGAACTCGCAGTTAACTGTGATGTTAAAGTATCTCCTGAGCAGTTAGCGTATGTTATCTATACCTCCGGCTCGACAGGGAAGCCGAAAGGGGTGATGATTGAGCACGGTGGTGTGGTAAATCTTTGCGTTGACCAGGCTCATTCTTTAAGGCTTAAACCTGGAATGAGGATATTGCAATTTGCGTCTTTTGGATTTGATGCATCCTGTAACGAAATCTTTAGTACTTTTTTAAGTGGTAGCTGTTTAGTCATGTGTACCAAGGAAGTTCTTTTATCTGCACGGGGTTTTAAGGACCTTGTAGATAAACATAACGTTGCGGTAGCAATTCTTCCTCCATCTTTTCAACAGGTTGTTGAACATACACTGAGCAGTTTGAAGACCGTTAAATCTGCCGGTGAGCCATTAAATGAAACAATCGGCAAATATCTTCAATCAAAAGGTGTAAGGCTAATTAACGGCTATGGGCCAACAGAAGCCACTGTATGTGCAACGCTTTCTGATGACCCGATCAAGCCAAACCATGTAATTACTATTGGCAAGCCAATATCAAATAAACAGGTTTATATATTAAGTTCAGACAATCAGCTTAACCCTATCGGGGTAACTGGGGAGATATATATAGGAGGTGCAGGATTGGCGCGCGGTTACCTGAACCGTCCCGAACTAACAGCAGAGAAGTTCGTCAACGACCCTTTCAGCAAAGAAACAAACGCAAGATTATACAGGACAGGGGATTTAGGCAGATGGCTCCCTGAGGGTGACATAGAGTACCTTGGCAGGATAGATGACCAGGTAAAGATTCGTGGTTACCGTATTGAACTTGGGGAGATCGAGAGTGTGTTGAATGCGTACGAACAAGTAAGCCAGGCGGTGGTACTGGCCAGGGAAGACGGCGGCGGCAATAAGCGGCTAATAGGTTACGTAGTACCTGCAGGGGAATTTGATAAACAAAAGATACAGGATTATTTAAGCACACAGTTGCCGGATTACATGATACCGGCGCACCTGGTAGCCATAGACACGATGCCGCTGACTGCCAATGGGAAGATCGACCGGAGGGCGCTGCCCGACCCGGAAGGGGCGATAGCAGAAACAGGCTATGCAGCACCACGGAACGAGACAGAGGCAAAGCTGACGGAGATATGGCATGACGTGCTGGACGTAGAACAGGTAGGGATCAACGATGATTTTTTCGAGACCGGCGGCCATTCGCTGTTAGCGGTACGGCTGGTATCACAGATCCGCAAGACATTCGGCATGGAGCTGCCGATAGCGGATGTATTCGATTACCCGACAGTAGCAAAGTTGGCGGAAAGGATAACAGAAGAACCGTCAGGCGAACTTTTACCGCCGGTAAGAGCAGCAGAGCGGCCGGAATATATTCCTTTATCATTTAGCCAGGAACGTTTATGGTTTATCGACAAATTAGAGGGTAGCGTACATTACCATACCCCGGCCGTACTGCGGTTAAAAGGGGAATTAAACAAGGAAGTATTAGAAAAGACAATTCGTTCGATCATAGACCGTCATGAAGTACTCAGGACAGTAATCAAAGAGCATGAGGGGCGGGGATACCAACAAATCATGTCACCGGGTAACTGGGCTCTTGGTATAACAGAAAAAGCGGCATATAAAGAAGATACCGCAGATTTATCAGCCTATATAACAAGCCTGGTCAGCAAACCGTTTGACCTGTCGGCAGATTACATGCTCAGGGCGGACCTGGTAAAACTTCATGAGCAGGATCATATCCTTGCAGTAACGATGCACCATATCGCTTCAGACGGGTGGTCGCGATCTATATTGGTCAGGGAAGTAGCAGAACTATATGCATCCAATTTAGAAAAGCGCTTGGCAGATCTTCCGGTGTTAAACATCCAGTATGCGGATTACGCGATCTGGCAGCGCAGCTACATGCAGGGCGAGTTGCTGGAGCAGAAGCTGGGCTACTGGAAGGCGAAGCTCAAAGACGTAACCACGCTGCAATTGCCGGCGGATTACAGCCGCCCGCAGGTGCAGGGTTCGCGCGGCGCTGCCCAAAGTTTCGACGTAGACCGAGCCATCGCGGCGCAGCTCAGGATGGTAAGCCAGGCGCATGGAGCCACGCTGTATATGACCTTGCTGGCAGCATTTAAAGTATTGCTTTACCGCTACAGTGGGCAGGACGATATATGTGTAGGCACGCCAGTAGCAGGCAGGAACCAGGATGAACTGGAAGGATTGATCGGGTTCTTTGTAAATACGCTGGCCTTGCGTGACCAGGTGACGGGAGAAATGCCGTTCATTGAGTTGTTACAGGAGGTAAAGGCGACGACAATGGAAGCCTATGCCCACCAGGAAGTACCGTTTGAGAAAGTAGTGGATGCAGTGGTAACTGAACGCGATATGAGCAGGAACCCGCTGTTCCAGGTGCTGTTCAGCCTGGAGAATACGCCGGAAGTACCGGAGCTGAAGCTTGGGGAGCTGCGTTTGCAGGCAGAAATGCAAGTGCATGCCACGGCGCAGTTCGATATCTCGTTCCTGCTGAGCGAGACAAGTACGGGCATCCGTGGGACAGTAGAATACAATACCGATTTGTATAAGGAAGGGACGGTAAAGCAGATGATGGGTCATTACCTCAACTTGCTTGAATCTATCGTTGCAGCTCCGGAAACATCCGCAGGCCGCTTAACCATGCTGGGCGCCGCAGAAGAAAAACAGCTGCTGAAAACGTTCAACGATACGGCAGCGGACTACCCGAAAGACAAGACCCTGGTAGACCTGTTCGAACAACAGGCTGCAAAAAGCCTTGAAGCGACGGCTGTAATATTCGAAGAAGAGGAATTAACCTATAAAGAGCTGAATGAACGCTCAAACCAGCTGGCGCGTTACCTGCAAAAGCAAGGGGTAAGGGAGGAAACACTGGTACCGATCTGCCTGGAGCGCAGTTTGGAGATGATCATAGGGATATTAGGTATACTGAAGGCGGGTGGTGCGTATGTTCCTATTGACCCGGACTATCCCGCAGAGCGTGTCAGCTATATGCTGGAAGATACGGGGGCAAAGCTGGTACTGAGCAGCAAAGCCTGCCGGGCGAAGCTGCCGGCAGGTACGGTAACTATAATAGAACTTGACAGTGACCGGGAAGAAATAGCGAAAGAGCAAAGCGGCAACCTGCAAACAATAATCAGCCCCGACCAGTTAGCGTATGTGATCTATACCTCCGGCTCGACAGGGAAACCCAAAGGGGTGATGAATGAACACAGCGGGGTGGTCAATCGTTTGGGCTGGACCCAGGATTATTTTAAGCTGAAAAGTACAGATACGGTATTACAAAAGACGACATTCTGTTTTGATGTATCGGTATGGGAGCTGTTATGGCCCATACTGGCGGGAGCCAGGCTGGTATTTGCCAAACCCGGCGGACAGGCGGACAGCAGTTATTTAAAGACCATTATAGAAGAAAAGAAAATAACGATGGTGCATTTTGTGCCCTCGATGCTAAGTGCATTCCTGTCAGACCTGGAAGCGGGGGATTGCAGGGGGCTAAAAGACGTATTGTGCAGCGGTGAAGCCTTAAGCGCAGCGCAGGTACAATTGTTCACAGCGAAGTTGCCTGGGGTAAAGCTGCATAATTTATATGGGCCGACCGAAGCGGCGATAGATGTAACATATTGGACCTATACCGAAGGGATGCCTGTAGCGACAGTGCCGATCGGCAGGCCGATATGGAACACGCAGCTGTACATATTAAGCAATGATAAAAAACCAAGCCCTATAGGCGTGACAGGAGAGTTGTATATCGGCGGTGTCCAGGTGGCGCGCGGCTATCTGAACCTTCCTGAGTTGACCAATGAAAAGTTCATAAAAGACCCTTTCAGCAAAGAGCCCAATGCAAGACTATATAAAACAGGGGATTTGGGCAGATGGCTGCCGGACGGGAATATAGAATACCTTGGCAGGGTAGATGACCAGGTAAAGATAAGAGGTTACCGGATTGAGCTTGGCGAGATCGAGAGCGTGCTTAACAAAAGCGAACTGATACAGCAGGGCGTGGTGCTGGCCAAAGCAGACACCAGCGGCAATAAACGGCTGATAGGGTATATAGTACCTATAGGGGAATTTGATAAGCAGGTGGTTCAAAACTACCTTAGCGCAAAGCTGCCGGATTACATGGTACCGGCAATTTGGGTGGAGCTAAGTAGCATCCCGCTGACGCCGAACGGGAAGATAGACCGGAAAGCTTTGCCGGACCCGGACCTGTCGGAACATGTAAAAAACTACGCGGCACCACGTAACGAAACAGAGGCACAACTGGCGCAGACCTGGCAGGAGCTGCTGGGGGTTGAACGTGTAGGGATTTATGACAATTTCTTTGAGCTTGGGGGAGATTCCATCCTTACGATCCAGGTAGTAAGCCGTATGCGGCGTTTAGGGTATGTGCTGCAGCCCAAAGATATATTCAACCACCAGGAGATAGGAGGTTTATCGGCGGTAACAGTTAGAGAAGGACAGCAGGAAGAAACTGGGGAACAGGGGATTTTAAGCGGGAGCTTTTCATTGTTGCCGATCCAGTCATGGTACCTGGAAAAAGCGCCGGCAATGGTATCGCATTTCAACCAGAGCGTACTGTTAAAGATAGACAAAAGAATAACAGCGGAAGCACTGGCATCGGCCCAAAACCGGCTGATGGCGCAGCATGACGCCTTACGCTTAACTTTTGAAGAAAAGGCGGGGGTATGGCAGCAGGCCTACGGGACAGGGCAGGAAGACTTGTACAGGGAAGACCTTCGCGAATACCGGCAGGATACCCTAACAGAACAGGTCACAGCCATAGCAAACAAATACCAGGGGAGCCTTTCGATAACAGAAGACAGGGTGATGAGTATGGTATGGATGCAAACGCCGGAAGCGGCGAACCGGCTGCTGATCATAATCCACCATTTGGCGGTAGACGGGGTATCATGGCGTATATTGCTGGAAGATTTGGAACAGCTGCTGAATGGCGCAATAGATGGGCACGAGGTATCGCTGGGAAATAAAAGCAGTTCGTACCGCCAGTGGCATGCGGTTATGCAAAAATACAGTGATAGCCAAAAACTGCAGGCCCAGAAAGCATATTGGGAGCAGGTAGTAAACAGCTACCATGCCTTACCGGAAGATAAAGCCTATAGCGGGGAAGTGCAGGTAAGCGAAATGGGCCATTACCAGGTAAAGCTTGGGACAAGCCAGACCAGGGCGTTATTACAGGAAGTGGCGAAGGTATACCATACGGAGATCAATGATCTGCTGTTAAGCGCCTTAAGCAGCGCCCTGTGCAACTGGTCGGGGAACGACCAGGTAGTGATCGGCTTGGAAGGCCACGGGCGTGAAGAGATAGCCCGGGAGGAGATAGACAGCAGCCGTACGGTAGGGTGGTTTACCAGTTTGTACCCGGTGCTGCTGCAGGGGCATACTGATGCAGATAAACTGATAAAGGGTGTTAAAGAAGGGTTGCGCGGCATACCAGATAAGGGATTGGGCTATGGGGCACTGAAATATATACAAAAAGCAGAGGGTTTACAGGGCAGCGACCCCTGGGATGTGCTGTTCAATTACCTTGGACAGTTGGATACTGCGGTAAGCTCTGGCAGGTGGTTGAGCGCGGCAGGGGAAGCAGGCGGAAAAGGGATAAGCGGGGAACAGGCAGCCATGTCAAAACTGGCGGTGAACAGCTATATTACTGGCGGAGAACTAATAGTAGACTGGGGCTACAGCAGCAGACACTATAACCGGGAGACGATCATCAACCTGGCAGAGGAATATATCAGCCGGTTAACAAAACTGATCAGTCACTGCATCGCACAGGGAAAGACATCACCAGTTTATACGCCATCAGATTATGGTTTGACAACAGACATTACTTACCAGGAACTGGACGATTTCCTTGCAGAAAACAATATAACAAATGGGGACAAAGGCGGGATAGAAGGCCTGTACCGATTAAGCGGTTTACAGCAGGGGATGCTGTTCCACGGGCTGTATGATAATTACGGCAGCTATGTAGAGCAGTTCGGCTGCGACCTTGTTGGGGTAAACCTGGAGGCGTTACTGGCAAGCTGGTCGGCAGTGATCAGCCGTCACAGCATATTGCGGAGTGCATTTTATTATGATTCGTTCAGCGTACCGGTGCAATGTGTGTACCGCGAGGTAACACTGCCTGTAGAGGAGCTGGATTATCGCAGAACGGACGAACAGGCACAGGCGGCAGCATTGAAAGATTACGAGGCAGGCGACCGTGCCAAAGGTTTTGATTTTAAGGCGGCTCCGCTGATGCGTTTGGGCTTGGTGCGTTTAACAGAGGACCGTTACCGGATGCAGTGGACCTGGCACCACCTGTTATTTGATGGCTGGTCGCTGCCTGTAATGATGGAAGAGTTTTTGAGTACGTATGAGCAAATAATAGCCAGCCATGCGGTAACAACGGTTGCGGAAGACCGTTACGAGGATTATATCCGTTATTTAGAGCGCAGGGACAAGGCATCGGAGGAGCAATACTGGCGGAGCTACCTAAAAGAGATAAGCCAGGGCACCCTGCTGCCCTTTATCCGTACGACCACGGAACGTACGAAAGGCGGGGGGAAATATGCCTCACTGTCCCTGGCCATAGAAGGGGAAAAAGCAGGGCGGGTACAGGGGTATGTGCAGTCCAACCGGTTAACAGTTAATACGCTGATGCAGGGGGTGTGGTCAATGCTGCTGCATAGGTATACAGGACAACAGGACGTGTTATTTGGTGCGGTAGTCTCTGGGCGCCCGGCAGATCTGGCAGGTGTAGAACAGCGTGTGGGGATGTATATCAATACGCTGCCGTTTAGGGCAGTATTTGATGAGGGGCAACTGGTATCAGACTGGCTTCAGGAGATGCAGGCAGAACAGGTGTCTTCGCGACAGTACCAGTATGCTGCCTTGCAGGATATCCAACAATGGACAGGGGTAAAGGACGATCTGTTTGACAACCTATTAGTGTTTGAGAATTACCCTGTAAGCAAGCTGATAGGATCAAAGGCATGGTCACTGCAGGTAGAACACATAGCGGTAAATGACCAGAATAATTATCCGCTGACCGTAAGTATAGAAAGTTCAGAAGGGCTTGGCATAACCTTTACGTATAATACAGACTTACTCGAATCAGGTTATGTAGAATCAATGCGAGACCAGTTTGAGCAGGTATTATTGCAGATAGCAGGCGGACAGGCGGCAACTTTAAAAGACATCAGTGTGCTGACAGCAGCGCAGGAAGAGACCCTGTTAAAAACATTCAATGATACGGAAACGGAATATCCAAAAGATAAAAGCATTATAGACCTATTCGAAGGGCAGGCAGAAAAAAGCCCTGAAGCGGTAGCGATAGTATTTGGAGAGGAAGAATTAAGTTATAGAGAACTGAACGAGCGCTCAAACCAGCTGGCGCGTTACCTGCAGAAAAAAGGGGTAAACGCAGAAACGCTGGTACCCATCTGTGTAGAGCGGGGGCCGGGGATGATCGTTGGGATACTGGGGATACTGAAGGCAGGCGGTGCGTATGTACCGATAGACCCGGAATACCCGCAGGACAGAATCAGCTATATGCTGGAAGATACGGGAGCTAAACTGGTATTAAGCAGCAGTGCGGTCAGGGGGAAGCTGACAACAGGTGCAACTATAGTAGAGATAGACGGGGACGGGGGGCAGATAGCAAAAGAGGAAAACAGCAATCTGCAAACAAAAATCAGTCCGGAACAGCTGGCTTATGTGATCTATACTTCGGGGTCAACCGGCAAACCCAAAGGGGTGATGATTGAACATAGCGGCGTGGTAAATCTTAGCGTTAGTCAATCCAATGCTTTAAGGCTCAAGCCAGGAACGAAAGCCCTTCAATTTGCATCTTTTGGGTTTGACGCTTCTTGTTATGAAATATTTAACACGCTTTTAAGCGGCGGCAACCTTGTATTATGCACTAAAGAAGATGTTTTATCGGCACAACGATTTAAAGAACTCGTTTATAAACAGCAAATTGAGATAGCGGTTATACCGCCATCTTTTCAAATAACTATTGATAATAGTACTTTAAGGATACTCAAGACTATAGTATCTGCCGGTGAGCCATTAAACGAAACGACAGGCAGACATATACAATCGCAGGGTACAAGGCTTATTAATGCCTATGGGCCTACAGAAACGACGGTATGTGCCAGCCTTTCTGATGATCCGATAAGGCCCGACAATGTTATTACAATAGGTAAACCGATATCGAATGCAAGGGTTTATATATTAAGTGAGGATGCCCAGCTAAGTTCGATAGGGGTAACAGGGGAGATATGTGTGGGGGGTGCAGGATTAGCACGGGGTTATTTGAACCGGCCGGACCTGACCACAGAGAAGTTTATAAAAGATCCTTTCAGCAAAGAAACAGGGGAGAGGCTATACAGGACAGGGGATTTGGGACGCTGGCTGCCTGATGGGAACATTGAGTATTTGGGCAGGATCGATGACCAGGTAAAGATCAGGGGATACCGTATCGAATTAGGGGAGATTGAGAGTGTGCTGAACGGAAGCGGGTTGGTTCAGCAGGGGGTAGTTTTAGCAAAAGAAGACAATAGCGGCAATAAGCGACTTGTGGCATATGTGGTATCGCCAGGCATATTTGATAAACAAGCGGTGCAGGATTATTTAAGTTCGAAGCTGCCGGAATACATGATACCGGCCTTATGGATAGAATTAACAAGCTTTCCATTGACAACGAGCGGGAAGATTGATCGCAAATTGTTGCCAGACCCCAATAATCCGCTACAGGAGAAGGGTTATGCAGCGCCGCAGAATGAGACGGAAACCTTGCTTGCGGAGATATGGAAGGAAATACTGGGGCTTGATGAGGTTGGAGTAGAAGATGATTTTTTTGAGCTTGGCGGACATTCTCTACTGGCTGTGCAATTGGTCTCCGCACTCCGTAAATCGCTTGGGATAGAGGTCCCGATAAACGATGTGTTTGAATACCCCACAATCGCCTCATTGGCAACGCGCTTGTCAGCGGAACCATCGGGGGATGTTTTACCGCCATTGACGGCAGAAATTCCGCGCCCTGAATATGTTCCTTTATCGTTTAGCCAGGAACGTTTATGGTTTATAGACCGCCTGGAGGGAAGTGTACAATACCATGTACCTGCAGTATTGCGTTTGAAAGGTGAATTAAAGCCTGAAGTGTTAGAAGCTACACTGCAGGCCATTATCAATCGTCATGAAGTATTACGGACGGTGATCCTGGAAAACGAAGGTCAGGGTTACCAGGATGTGATAGCGACTGATGGCTGGTCGTTAGGTATAAAAGAAGAATCGACCGGAGATGAATCGGGTTTATCCGCTTTAATAGAACATCTGGTCAGTAACCCGTTCAATTTGTCACGGGACTATATGCTCCGTGCAGACCTAATCAGGCTTGCCACGGAAGACCATATACTGGTTGTAACAATGCACCATATCGCCTCGGATGGATGGTCAATGTCAATCCTTGTCAAAGAAGTCGCAGCCTTGTATGCTGCTTATGAAGGTAACCATAAGATAGACTTGCCAGCGCTAAAAATTCAGTATGCAGATTATGCTATCTGGCAGCGAAAATACATGCAGGGTGAAGTGCTGGAAACCAAACTGGATTACTGGAAGGGAAAACTGGCTGGCGTAGCCCCGTTGCAATTGCCTGTAGATTACAGTCACCCTGTGGTGCAGAGTTCACGTGGGGCCACACACAGCTTCGGCCTGGATCCGGCCTTATCTGCTCACCTTACAGCATTAAGCCATGAACATGGGGTAACATTATATATGCTGTTGCTGTCAACCTTTAAAGTTCTGCTGTATCGTTACAGCGGGCAGGAAGATATCTGCGTAGGGACACCAGTGGCAGGCAGGAACCAACAAGAGCTGGAAGGCCTGATCGGTTTCTTTGTGAACACATTGGCTTTACGCAGCCAGGTAAGGGGGGATAAGACATTCCGTGAACTGCTCAATGAGATAAGAGGCACCACACTGGAAGCCTACGCTCACCAGGAAGTACCGTTTGAGAAAGTGGTGGATGCGGTTGTGAAGGAACGCGATATGAGCAGGAACCCTTTGTTCCAGGTAATGTTTAGTTTAGAGAATACACCGGAGATACCGGAGTTGAAGCTTGGAAACCTGAATTTGCAGGTTGAAAGCCAGGAGCATACCACGACCCAGTTCGATATCTCCTTCATGATGAACGAAACAAGTACAGGGATCCGGGGAGATGTAGAATATTGTACCGACCTGTATAAGGAAGATACGATAGCCCGGATGATCGGTCATTATATCAATCTTTTGAGTTCAGTTGTGGCCACATCGGGAGAAAAGATAGGCAGCTTAGACATGCTGAGCACCAGGGAAGAAGATGCCTTGCTAAAAACGTTCAACGAAACAGTTGTGAAATATCAGAAGGATAAAAGCATAATTGATTTATTTGAGGAGCAGGTAGTAAAAACCCCAGAGGCTATAGCGATAATATTTGAAGAAGAACAATTAAGTTATAATGAACTTAATGAACGGTCGAACCAACTGGCATATTACTTACGGAATAAAGGGGTAAAAGCGGAAACGCTGGTACCCGTTTGTTTGGAACGAGGCGTAGAGATGATAGTCGGTATACTTGGTATACTGAAGGCTGGAGGTGCGTATGTACCAATAGATCCTGCCTATCCGTGGGAGCGTATCAGCTACATGCTGGAGGATACCGGGGCAAAGCTGGTGTTAAGCAATAAAGCAGTCAGAAAGAAGCTGACCCCGACGACGACAGTTATTGCAATAGATGAGGATTGGGAGCGGATCGCAAAAGAGAAAGTCAGCAACCTGCAAACAAGAATCAGCCCTGATCAGCTGGCGTATGTGATCTATACATCGGGCTCAACAGGGAAGCCAAAGGGGGTAATGATCGAACACCGGAGCTTAACCAACTATTGCCTGGCATTTAAAGAATATTTTTCAATTTCTGAGAAAGACAAAATCCTTCAGCAATCTTCTATTTCCTTCGACACAATGGTTGAAGAGCTTTATCCAGCTTTGATTTCCGGTGCAAATATTATTATTGTAAAAGAGGGAGGGAAAGATATTGATGCCATTAAGAATTATATCGAAAATGAAAAAGTTTCAATTTTGAGCACAACACCGGCAGTAATTGAATGGCTGAATAAGGAATTGGTAATTACCGGTAAATTGCGATACCTGATAAGTGGTGGCGAGGTACTTCCGCCTCAATTTATAAGTAAACTTCATTCGCTTGTACAAGTAGTAAATACATACGGACCCAGCGAAACTACTGTATGTGTAAGCTACAATAAAATAGAAAATATAGGAAATGCATCTTTAATCGGCAAACCGGTATCAAATACGCAGATATATATATTAAGCAGGGAAAAAGAACTAAGCCCGATTGGGGTATCGGGGGAGATATGCATAGGCGGGGCAGGCCTTGCGCGCGGCTACCTGAACCGGCCAGAGATAACAACGGAGAAATTCATCAGCGACCCGTTTAGCAAAGAGCCCGGTGCAAGGCTTTACAGGACAGGCGATTTAGGCAGATGGCTGCCGGATGGGAACATTGAGTACGTAGGGCGTATAGATGACCAGGTAAAGATCAGGGGCTACCGTATTGAGTTGGGAGAAATAGAAAGCGTACTGAATGTGAGCGAACAAATAAGTCAGGCTGTAGTATTGGCCAAAGAAGATAAACAAGGCAATAAGCGGCTGGTAGGGTACGTAGTACCTCGGGGGGAATACGATAAACAAAAGATACAGGATTATTTAAGCAGGCAGCTGCCGGACTATATGGTGCCGGCGATATGGGTAGAACAGCAAAGCATCCCACTGATGCCGAACGGGAAGTTTGACCGTAAAGCATTACCAGACCCCGAATTGGTGGATATTGTAAAAGGCTACGTAAGCCCGCGCAACGCGACCGAAGTGGCGTTGGCACAGATTTGGCAGGAGTTATTAGGATTGGAGCGTGTAGGGATATATGATAATTTTTTCGAGTTGGGTGGCCATTCGCTGTTAGCTATGCGGGTAGTATCTTATATTGAAAGAGATTTGTCAGTTTCTATTCCAATTAATATCTTATTTCAATTTACTTCTATTAGTGATTTGAGCAAGTATTTAGAGATACAAACTATCGACGATTTACAGGAAAGAAATACCGATAGATTTAAAGTAATAGATGTATAATTGTTGTAAATTGTAAATAAAAATAGCGCATCAAAGATTAAGTGACATAATTGAAATGGAAGAAACGTTTACTAAAGCGATCGATATATTATATTTAGCGAAACAGAATGATGTAGACATCGTATTAAATGGTGATCAGCTTCAACTCAAAATTCCTAATGATAAGACTATTGATGAAGATTTACTTAAAGAAATAAGAGCTAATAAAAAAATAATTATTGATCTTTTAAGTAATGATGCCTGGAAGTCAACAATTATTAATAATAGTAATTATAAGATAAAAAGTTTTGAGAGGAATGTCGTTAATCCTATCCCATTATCATTCAGCCAGGAGCGTTTATGGTTTATAGACCGTTTAGAGGGTAGCCTGCAGTACCACCTGCCGGAAGTATTGCGGTTAAAAGGTGCGCTTAACCGTGAAGCGTTATCAAAAGCATTAGGTGCAATAGTGGACCGTCACGAGATATTGCGAACGGTATACCGGGAAGAAAACGGGCAGGTGTACCAGGAAGTAAAACCGGCAGGCAACTGGGTATTGCGGGAGAGCGAGGGCAGTAAATATAAGGAAGATCAAGCCGGACTTGACAAATATATAGCAGCATTAACCCAGGCGCCATTCGACCTTGGCAAAGACGACATGTTCCGCGCGGAGCTGATCAGGCTTGGCCCTCTGGAGCATATCCTTGTGGTAACGATGCACCATATCGCCTCTGATGCCTCCTCGATGCCGGTGCTGGTGCGTGAAGTGGCATCGCTATACGAGGCCTATGTATCCGGCACAACGCCATCCCTGCCGGCATTGCCGCTTCAGTATGCAGATTATGCGGTATGGCAGCGAGGGCATATCCGGGGGGAATTCCTGGAAGAGAAGCTAACATACTGGAAGGAGAAACTGGCGGACGTACCGCCGCTGCAGCTGCCTGCGGACTACGAACGTACCTCAAATGGCAGCGCCCGGGGCAGGGCGTTATTTTTTGAGATCGGTGAGGAACTAAGCCGCCGGGTCCAGGCATTAGGGCATACACATGGGGCAACCCTATATATGACCTTGCTGGCAGCATTTAAAGTATTGCTGTACCGTTACAGCGGGCAGGAAGATATCTGCGTAGGGACCTCGGTGGCTAACCGTCCGCAGCGGGAGCTGGAGGAACTGATAGGTTTCTTTGTGAACACGCTGGCCCTGCGTGACCAGGTGCGGGGCGAAATGAGCTTCACAGCACTGCTGGACGAAGTGAAGGCGACCACGCTGGGCGCTTACGGGCACCAGGAAGTACCGTTTGAGAAAGTGGTGGATGCGGTGGTAAAAGAGCGCCAGGCTGGGATCAGCCCCTTGTTCCAGGTGATGCTGGTGCTGGACAACACGCCGGAAGTACCGGAGCTGAAACTTGGGGAGCTAAGCCTGGGTACGGAAGGGCAGGAGCAAACAACGACTAAGTTCGACCTGACCTTATTCATCAGGGAAACTAAAGAGGGCTTCCAGGGGGCGATACAATACAATACTGATCTGTACAGAGAGGAACGGATCCAAAGGATGGCGTCCCATTTTTGTGAACTATTGCAATCGGTAGCAGAGGCGCCACAGGCAGCGGTAGGTAAATTAGAAATATTCAGCAAACAGGAGCGGAATGAACTGCAGCAATTTGGGATAAGCGAAAGCCCCTATCCGAAAGAAGCAACGATAGCAGATTTGTTCGAGGCGGAGGCAGCAAAGCACCCTGATCGTGAAGCAGTGGTATTTTCCGGAGAAACGGTGAGCTATAAAGAACTGAACGAACGGGCTAACCGGCTGGCGCATGAGCTGCAAAGACTTGGAGTAAAACAAGACATGCTGGTGCCGCTGTATACGGCAAGAGGGATAGAGATGCTGACGGGTATCCTGGGTATCCTGAAAGCAGGCGGGGCGTATGTACCGATAGATACCGATTTCCCGGAAGAGCGTATCAGCTATATGCTGGAAGACACCGGGGCACAGGTAGCAGTCAGCAGCGGGGAATATACGGGCCGGCTGCAAAAGCTCTCAGGCGGCTACATAGCAGTAGCAGCAACAGACAGCCCGGACAAAACAGCGGCAACGACCAACCCCATACGCAATTTGAAGCCGGAACATTTGGCGTATGTGATCTATACCTCTGGCTCGACAGGGAAGCCCAAAGGGGTAGAGGTAAGCCATGGCAACCTGGTAGATTATGTATACGGGCTGGAGGCAAGAACAGGGATCAGCGCATGTAAAAGCTATGCGCTGGTATCGACGATAGCGACCGATTTGGGCAATACGGTATTGTACAGCTCCCTGCTGCTGGGAGGGACGCTGCATGTGTTCACCAGGGAAACAGTAAGCCACATAGAAGAGCTTCACGCATATTTCGAAGCAAACAGGATCGATTGTTTAAAAATTGTGCCCTCGCACTGGAAGGCGCTGTCGCCTGAAGACAGTGCGCCGCTGCTGCCAGGGCGTATGCTGATCTTCGGCGGGGAGGCATTGCCATATGAGTCAGTGGCACGGATCCGCAATTACAGCATGGAGTGCCGTATATTCAACCATTACGGGCCTACCGAGACCACGGTAGGCAAGCTGGTATACGAAATAACAGGAGACCATGAAGGAAATATCATCCCGATAGGTAAACCGTTTTCGAACACAAAGGCATACATCTTAACAAAAGAATTATCCCCATGCCCCATCGGGGTACCGGGACAGCTGTATATAGCAGGACAAGGCGTAGCCAGGGGCTACCTGAACCGGCCGGAGTTGACGGCAGAGAAGTTTATCAGCGACCCGAACGGCAAAGAAGGCGCAAAGATGTACGGCACAGGGGACCGTGCAGCCTACCAGGGAGACGGGAACATCGTATTTATGGGCCGTACGGACGACCAGGTAAAGATAAGAGGTTACCGTGTAGAACCGGGGGAAGTAGGGCGGCTGCTGGAACAAAGCGGACATATCAGCCAGGCGGTAGTGATAAGCAGGGAAGACAAGCAGGGGAACAGTCAATTGGTAGGGTATATCGTACCACAGGGAGCGTACGACAAACAGGCGATACAAACATATTTAAAAGAGCAGCTGCCGGATTACATGATACCGTCGCATTTGGTAGAACTGACAAGCCTGCCATTGACAGCGAACGGGAAGATAGACCGCAGGGCATTGCCCGATCCGGAGGGCACAGAGCAGGCAGGAGAACACATAGCGCCGCAGAACGAAACAGAAGCAAAACTTGCGGGGATCTGGCAGGAGGTGCTGGAAGTGGACGAGGTAAGCGTAAACGATGATTTCTTTGAGTTGGGTGGGCATTCGCTGTTGGCGGTACGATTAATCTCGATGATCCGTAAAACGCTTGGCGTAGAGCTGCCGATCAGCGATGTATTTGATTACCCGACGGTAGCAAAGCTGGCAGCAAGAATAATAAAAGAGCCGGAAGGCGAGCTGTTACCGGCGGTAACGGCGACAGAGAGGCCTGACCGTATCCCTTTATCATTCAGCCAGGAGCGTTTATGGTTCATAGATAAATTAGAGGGGAGCGTACAGTATCATACGCCGGCAGTGTTGCGGTTAAAAGGGGAATTAAACAAGGAAGCCTTAGAGCAAACACTAAGATCAGTAATTGACCGTCATGAAGTACTCAGGACAGTAATAAAAGAGCATGAGGGGCGCGGGTACCAGCAAATCATGTCGCCAGCCAACTGGACATTAGGGATAACCGACGGGGTAGCAGGAGGTGAGACAGGGTTATCAAAATGTATAGCAGGATTGATTAATAAGCCTTTCGGCCTGTCGGAAGATTACATGCTTCGTGCAGATCTAATCAGGCTTTCCCCGGAAGACCATATCCTGGTAGTTACGATGCACCATATCGCCTCAGATGGATGGTCACGATCAATACTGGTCAGAGAAGTAGCGGCATTATACAAAGGGTATGCAGGGAATAAAGAACCAAAATTACCGGCGTTAAACATCCAGTATGCAGATTATGCGATGTGGCAGCGCAGCTACATGCAGGGGGAATTGCTGGAAGCGAAGCTGGGTTACTGGAAAGCGAAGCTGGCGGGGGTAGCCACGCTGCAATTGCCGGCGGATTACAGCCGCCCGCAGGTACAGCGTTCGCGCGGTGCTACCCAAAGCTTCAGTATAGACGCAGCCATAACAGCGCAGCTCAGGATGGTAAGCCAGGCGCATGGGGCTACGCTGTATATGACACTGCTGGCAGCATTTAAAGTATTGCTGTACCGTTACAGCGGCCAGGAAGATATCTGCGTAGGTACCTCGGTAGCGGGGAGGAACCAGCAGGAACTGGAAGGGCTGATCGGATTCTTTGTAAACACACTGGCCCTTCGTGACCAGATGAGGGGTGAAATGACTTTCACAGAGTTGCTGGGCGCAGTAAAAGCGACAACACTGGAGGCCTACGCCCACCAGGAGGTACCGTTTGAGAAAGTGGTGGATGCGGTGGTAAAGGAACGCGATATGAGCAGGAACCCCTTGTTCCAGGTGATGCTGGTGCTGATCAACACGCCGGAAGTACCGGAGCTGAAGCTTGGGGAATTGCTGCTGTCAGAACAGGATCATGAACAAACGACAACTAAGTTTGAACTCACATTTTTTATAAAAGAGACAAAGGATAGTTTCCAGGGAGAGGTACAATACAATACCGACTTGTATAGTCCGGAGCGAATCGGACGTATGACGTCCCATTTCGGTGAACTGCTGGCTTCGGCGGTAAGGACGCCCGAGATGGCTATAGGCCAATTAGAAATACTGAGTGAAGCTGAGCGTCAGCAAATGCTCGGGTTTGGCCAGAGTATCAGTCTGTATCCTGCAGAGGCGACAATAGCGGACTTGTTTGAGACGCAAGCACAGCAGTTTTCTGACAGGGAAGCGGTAGTATTTGCAGGAGAAAGCATAAGCTATAAAGAGCTGAATGAGCGTGCGAACAGGCTCGCCCATGAACTGCAGCGGCTCGGGGTAAAAGAAGACACACTGGTGCCGCTGTACACAAGCCGCAGCATAGATATGCTAACTGGTATATTGGGGATATTGAAAGCCGGCGGGGCTTATGTCCCTATGGATACAGACTTTCCCGGTGAGCGCATCAGCTATATGCTGGAAGATACAGGAGCGTTTGTGGCAGTGAGCAGCGGGGAATATACCAGCCAGCTAAGTTCATTGTCAGCTGGCTACCTTGAAGTAATTAAACTGGATAGTTTGGACAAACCTGGGTTAACTCCTATATCGAACCCAAACCGTTCATTGCGGCCAGAACATTTGGCATATGTGATCTATACATCAGGTTCGACAGGCAGGCCAAAAGGGGTTGAAGTCAGTCATGGTAACCTGGTGGATTATGTATACGGACTTGATGCGCATACCGGCATCAGCAAATGCCGGAGCTTTGCTTTGGTATCTACGATAGCGACAGACCTTGGCAATACAGTATTGTACAGTTCACTGCTGTTCGGGGGGACGCTGCACATATTCACGCATGAAAGGGTAAGCCATATCGAGGCGCTGCATGAATATTTCAGGGAACATAAGATCGATTGTTTAAAGATAGTGCCCTCACACTGGAAGGCATTGTCGCCAGAGGACGGGGTCCCACTTATGCCTGAACGTTTGCTGATTTTCGGTGGGGAGAACTTTCCCGTGGAATCTGCGTCGCGTATGCGGCATTATGGCAAGGAATGCTGTGTGTTAAACCATTACGGACCGACAGAGACTACAATAGGCAAGTTAGTGTATGAATTGAGTCCGGAAGGCAACAATGGGCGGGTAGTTCCAATCGGGCGTCCATTCTCAAATACGCGAGTGTATGTATTAAGTAAGGAGGGGATGTTATGCCCCGTAGGCGTACCGGGACAGTTACATATATCAGGAGCAGGTGTAGCGCGTGGTTACCTTAAACGTCCGGAACTGACATCAGAGAAGTTTATAAAAGACCCTTACGGAGTTGCTGGTGACAGGATGTACCAGACAGGAGACCAGGTTCAGTACCTGGAAGACGGGAACATTATATTTATAGGCAGAGTTGACGATCAGGTGAAGATTCGCGGTTACCGTGTAGAGCCCAGTGGAGTAAGCCAGATACTGGAAGAAAGCGATTTAGTATCCCAGGCGGTGGTATTATCACGAGATGATAAGCAGGGTAATAAACAGTTAGTAGGTTATATAGTACCGGCAGGGGAATTTGACCGAACGGGAATACAAAACTATTTAAAAAAGCATGTGCCTGATTATATGATACCGGCACATTTGGTGGAGATGGAAAGCCTGCCCCTTGCGCAGAACGGGAAGATTGACCGGAAGGCATTGCCGGACCCTGAAGGGACATCGCATGAAGGAGGCTATGTAGCACCGCGTAATGAGCGTGAGGCTATGCTTGCAGAGATATGGGCGGATGTGCTGGAGGTAGACCAGGTAGGGATAACGGATGATTTTTTTGAACTGGGGGGCCATTCGTTGTTAGCGGTACGGCTGGTCTCATCGATCTGGAAAGTATTTGGCGTGGAGCTGCAAATTAATGACATATTTGTTTATCCAACTATAGCCGGGCTTATCGGGCAGTTAGAATCTAAAAAGAAAACCATATCGCCATTATTGATCCCCATAAAGGTTACAGGTAATAAAATACCGCTTTATATAATTTGCGGAACAGGCGGAACAATATTAAAATTTGTCAATTTTGTAAAGATGCTGGATCCGGAACAACCGGTATATGGGTTACAACAACCTGTAGATAGTAATGATCTGGATGGATTTCCAAACACGACAGAAGGCATTGCCGCAATGTATATCAGGGAAATTTTAAAACTAAATCCATTTGGGCCATATGCATTAACCGGACATTGCTTTGGAGGAAATATTGCTTTTGAAATGGCTATGCAATTAAAAAGCATGGGTAAAGAGATATCTATGCTTGGAATGTTTGATGCCTATCCAAGAGAAGAGGAAGAGATTGTTCCTGCCACAATTAATAATTATTATCATATTCCTGATATCATAAAAAAATCTTTTTCAAAAATCTCGCTGAAAATAAAATTTGAAATGTTTTTATTACTAAGGCACCCCAAACAATCTTTTATATACAAAATTGAAAAAGTAAAGTCTTTGCTCGGCTTAAATAAACCAAAACCAGGAGCCATAAAAATGGACTCGTTTAACAACGTTTCTAAAATATTTAAAACAGCATCGCGCAGTTATCTTACGAAATATTATGATGGTGAAATATTTGTGTTTTATGCAAAAGAGAAATATTATTTTATGGATAGGAATAAAAGAATATTATATAAAAGACGGGTAGATGTAAGTAGCGAAAAGAAAAATGCATGGCAAAAATATGCGAAATCTATTAAAATCTATGAAATTGAAGGCGATCATTCAACAATTTTTGTTCCGAAATATGCGGGGCATTTTGCAGGAATATTACAAAATCACTTAAATAATATCAATATTGGCCGAAATGAAAATCCGAAGTGATTTAATTAATAACTCACGTCATCCAAAAAAGCTTAGTTTAAACCCTGAATTGACATTCTGAGATTATAGGGTGTTGCCGGATGATATAAAGCAACTAATCGTAAATACCTTCAATTGTATTTATCGGGAACAGGTTACCCACCACATGTAATAGTTGCCTTATTTAATATTTTTTCTTCTAAATCAGAAAAGTTCTAACTTCATGTTTTACACAACTATTTAAATAACAAATACTACTTTTTAAAAAACACATATTCACCATCAAAAATAAGAATGAAAATACTACACATTACACCTTCTTACAAGCCAGCCTACATATATGGCGGTCCAACAGAATCTGTATCGCGTTTATGCGAGGGGTTAGCAGCTAATGGGCATGAAGTTGATGTTTATACCAGCACTGCCAATGGTAAAAACGAATTGGATGTTGTACCGGGAAAAGTAATAATTGTTGATGGTGTAAACGTTACCTATTTTAAAAGAATTACTGGTGACCCGACAAACGTGAGTCTCGCGTTATGGGCGAAACTTCGTAAAACTGCTAAAAATTATGATGTTATCCATTTGCAGTCCTGGTGGAATATTTTAATTTTAGTATCAGCATATATCTCTTTATCCAGTAAAGCCAGGGTGATAGTTTCTCCCAGGGGAATGCTTTGTGAATACATTTTTAATTCCGGGAAAAGTATCCCCAAAAAAATACTTCACAAGCTCATAGGCCGTAAATTACTGGCGCAATGCCGTTTGCACGCTACGGTTTTTGCTGAATATCAGGAATGCAGGGAATTAATTCCGGGGTGGGAGGGATTTGTGCTTCCAAATATACTTTCATTGCCCGATGATGAAATCCTGCAGAACGTGAATGATGATTTTACTCTTGTTTTTTTATCACGAATTCATCCAAAGAAGGGATTGGAAAAACTATTTGAAGCAATTAGTAAGCTTGATATTAATTTAAAACTTAAAATAGGTGGAAGCGGGGAGGAATCATACGTTGATAAACTTAAAAATCTTGCAGAAAGATTGAAGATTACCTCAAAAATAGAATGGCTTGGCTGGATAGGCCGTAAAGAAAAATTCAGCTTGTTAGAAAATTCCGACCTTTTTGTACTGGTATCATTAAATGAAAACTTTGCTAATGTGGTAATTGAAGCACTACACATGGGGACGGCAGTTCTGATCTCTGAAGATGTTGGCCTTTCTAAATTCGTCGAAGAAAAAAAAATGGGATGGGTTTGCACCCTTGAAGTTGAAAATATAGTTAAAACATTGAATGAAGCTTATCATGATAAAGAAAAATTAAGTTTCATACGACAGAATGGCAGAACCATTATTGAACAGGAGTTTTCCCCGGATGTTCTTATCAGGCAATATATTGAAGAATATCAAAAATGAAACTCATATCGCATTGTGCATTTGATTCTTGTTATTTAAGAACTCTCGCAGCAACTCAATCATTTAAATTCACAATTAATGGAATTGAAAAAAAAGTTTTTAAAAATAGAGAGAACCTTTGTATATATTAACCTCTTTTTTGCTGCACTTTTATTATTTAGTTATTTATCACCCCTAATCAGTCCGCAAGAATTTTGGCCGTTAGCATTTTTAGGATTGACTTATTTAATACTGCTTTTTATAAATTTATTTTTTTGTATTTATTGGGTTATACGAATAAAGAAATATTTTTTTATTTCAGCTGTTAGTGTCATTATTGGGGTAAACGTATTGTTAAATAACATTGAGTTCAACAGTTCACCACCTGCATCACCAGGCACCCGGACCGCTTATCTAAAATTAATGACTTATAACGTACATAATTTTAACGGCATAGATTCACATGGTAAATTACCCGCCTACAAACCAATACTTAAATTGGTTAATTTAAATCAGCCTGATATAATAGGTTTTGAGGAATTTTATTTAAAATCTTTTCATTTCAAAATCTGTGATTCCTTAAATAAAGTTCTCAATACAAATCAGTTTTATTTTGAGCCGTTTAAGATCACTAAAGAAGACTCTACCGGCTTGGCTTTGTTTTCAAAATATCCTATTATTAATAGGGGCTTTATCAGGCTTTCAGATGAACCAAATGATAACCAGGCAATCTATATTGATATTAAATATAAATCACAAACAATTAGAGTTTATGATTTTCATTTACATTCATTAGAATTTGATCCGGAAGATTATTTTGTTCTGAATAATTTTTATCACAGAAGGGCAATGCATTTAGCCGGGTTAAAAAAAATATTTTTCAAATTAAAACAGGGCTTTATTATCAGGGGGAAGCAAGTAGATTTGATTCGTAAACACGCAGCCAAATGTCCTTATCCTTATATTTTCATGGGAGATTTTAACGATACGCCAAGTTCTTATGCCTTTAACCAAATGGCTGCGGGATTGAATAATGCTTTTAGAGAGAAAGGAAGCGGAATGGGAAATACATTTGACGGAGGTTTCGCGAGCTTTCAGCTGGATTATATTTTAGTTAGTAAGCAATTTCATGTTTTTGATTACCAAATTATCCATGAAGAGATTTCGGACCATTACCCAATATGCAGTAAAGTAGCATTGAATTAAAGCGGGACACCTTCAAATAATTTCATGAAATTCAGGTGCTTGGAAGAATTTCCATCCAGATGTATCCGCTATCCCTTTAAAAGTTTTGTATTATTGTTGGCCATAGCTATATAACACATTACATAAAAATCAAGCAAAAATTAAGCATACACTTTTCTAAATATATCGGCCATCCCCGGAATGAAAAACCTAAAAGCTCTCTAAAATCAAAGAATATTCCACCGACAAAAATTTTTATTCTACTCAATCTAAAACCAAAATTATTTAATAATCCATGTTTTTTTGCGAAAAAACGATGGGATCTCAAGTGTTTTTTGAAACTTTTAAAAGGCTCGATCCTTCTCCATGGATGTATAACAAATGCCTGGGGAAGAAAAACTATATGAGTTGTATTTGAAACCCTGGCATGAAAATCAACATCCTCCATTGCTGCAAAAGGGAATCTTTCATCAAACCCACTCAGTTGTTCAAACATAGCTTTGTTTATGGCAAAGTTGCATGACCATAATTTATTACCGTCTATATTTATAGGGGCTTCCTCGTCAAAACGTTCTTTTTTTCTTTCGGCAGTTGTATAACCTTCATATACAAGGTTGTTATCAGATGATTTAATGGCATTAATATATGAACTTAGCCATCCTTCTTGCGGTAAACAATCATCATCTAAAAATAGCAGCCATTCTCCTTTTGCTATTTTAGATCCGTTATTTCTATTTGCCGCCGGGCCTCTTCTGGGACCTTCAACCCATTTTACTGATGGATAACATTCTTCGATTAGTTTTTGGGAAATATTATCTGTGCTATCGTCCGTTACAATTACTTCGTAAATATCTAGTATAGTTGGATTTTGAGCAAAAAGTAAGTCTAAACAACTACCTAATAAATCATTACGATTGCAAGTAGGAATAATAACAGATATCATACCAGGGGTTTTACAAATTATCTAAATTTAATTTTTTAATGAACTTTGCAGGATTACCAACCCAAATTTCGTTGGCTGGTATATCTTTAGTTACAACACTTCCTGAACCTATTATAGAGTTATCGCCAATAGTGACACCTGGTAAAATACAGGAATTCATGCCTATCCAAACATTGTTGCCAATTGAAACAGGCTTAGAATGGAGAAAATCCTCACTTTTTTGTGAGGGGCGGTTTAATGAATTTTGAACGTGATTGTATGACGAGATACCACAGTTACTTGAAATTAAACAATTCTCACCTATTTTTACTCCATATGTAGCAAATATAGTTGTGTATGGTGCAATTGAAGAATTATCGCCTATCTCCATTTCTTGGGGCATAATAATATAGCAGGAAGGGTACAAAATAACATCTTTACCACAATATTTAAGACGTTTTTTAATATTAATCTGTCTTTGAAGATCTATCATTTTTTCAATCCTAAAATAGACCCTGTAGATTAATCTCATATATTAATAATTTTAAACTGCAATTATCAAATGCCTAACACTTTTAAGTGGTAGATGTTTCAATTTGATCGTCAGGTTTAAATTTTAATCTTAAAAGTAAAATTTCAATAAAATAAGCCGTTACAGCGCAAAGCAAAATTTAAAAATTATCATAATAGACGGTAAACGTTAAATTTCAAAAAAATGATTCATTTTGTTAAACTTAACAAAAATACTTTAAATCATTTTAAAATTTCATGCAGTAAATATATTATTAAAATATGAAACTTAAGGGCACTAAGTTACTTCTTTTGCAAAAGAAAACCATGCCAAGGTATCATTTTTTGAATAAATTCTTATTATACGTCAATTTAGGAAAATAGATAATTGGGGTTGTAACCCCAATTATGATATTCCAAGTGTTGGATGCTAATGGAAGATTTTCAAAGTATTATGGAAACATCAGCAAACACTTTTTAACTCATTAAATGTATTTGTAAATTGAATTGGCAGAAGGCCGGGTAGACCAAAAATTAAAGTGTATAAATAGTAACAACGCTGCAATTAAAATACTGATTTTTGTACCAGGTTTTTATTGAGAAATAATTTGCTCATAAGGTGGTTATTTAGCCACAGAATAATTCTCTATCTATATTTGATAATTATTGTGTTTACGTATTCAGGATTTTTTTGAAATCATTTTTTATGTATAATGAATGATAATAACCCTGGAAATCCTTTTAAATAATACGATTAATTAAACCCATATTTATACCGGGTACTATTTTTGATAAATTATTTAGCAATTTATAAGCAACGGTTCACTTATTTATAGGCAACGGTTTACTTAATTTTACCAATTTGAAAACATTACTACCTTATTGCTTGATTTTTATTTTGTTACTGGGGTTTAAAAATGCCGGTGCAAAAGAAATTACTGTATCTGCGGCAGGTACTGATGCAACCTTAAAATCAATAGTATTAAGTACTGCTACCACGCTGGTATTTGCAACTGGTCCCGCTACTTATAATTATACTACGTCTGTAAGCCCGGGTACAGCTTCGCTTACGGTTGAACCCACAACCAATGACCCTCTTGCTACGGTTACTGTGGATGGGGTGCTTGTTGCCAGTGGTTCGCAATCCGGCTCGCTAACGCTCAACGGAATAGTGACTACTACTATTAATTTAGTAGTTACAGCCTCTGATGGGGTTACAACCAATACTTATTCCATAGTTGTTTACGAAACAGGATCGAACGATGCATTTTTAAGCGCATTAAGTGTTAGTACAGGCAATACGCTGGTTGCCTCGGCAACAGGTTCAGGTAACTTTAATTATACTACCTCTGTAGCCATTGGTACCAGTTCACTTACGGTTACACCCGTTACAGACGATGCTACCGCTTCGGTTACGGTAAACGGATCCTCTGTTACAAGTGGGAGTGCATCCGGGCCTATATCGCTAAATCCTGCTGCCAATGCCACAACAACAATTACCGTTAAGGTTTTAGCACAGGATGGGGTTACAACGCAAATATATTCAATAGTTGTAACGGAAGCGGGGTCTAACAATGTAACTTTAAGCTCCCTAAAACTTAAGGAATTTATCGGCGGAGTTGGTACCAATGTCGTAATGACGCAAACGGGGGCAACCAGCTATACTGCAAGTGTAAAGTCAACAACAAGTTATGTTGAAGTAAAGCCAACATCAGCGGATGGTACTGCTTCTATTACTGTTAACGGAACAGCGGTCGCCAGTGGTGTATATTCTCCTTCTGGTCAAATAACTGTTTTTCCGGCCACAATTAGTATTATTGTTCTTGCGCAGGATGGCGTCACTACGCAAACGTATACCATAACAGTTTCAAATAATGCAACTCCGGGGGCAAATTTAAGCTCAATAGTATTAAGTGCCAATTGTACCCTGGTTTTAGGTACAGTCACAGCCACAACCATAAATTATTCTACGGATGTAAATCCTAACGTCAGTTCGTTAACGGTAACACCTACACTCAACACAGCTAACAGCAATGGTGCTACTATTACTGTTAACGGTACCGCCGTCGCCACTGGTACAGCATCCGGCGCCATTACGCTTAATGCAGTGGGGACCCCAACTACAATTACTATCCAGGTCACGTCACAAGATGGGCTTACCACAATAAACAATGTCATTACAGTTAATAGGAACGGCTCAAATAATTGCAGCTTATCCAATCTTGTATTAAGTTCAAATACAAGCCTGGTTACAATTACGGGTACAAGCAATGTAAATTATAAAACATCCGTTCCATCATCTGTAACATCAATAACCGTAACGCCGACCGCTGCCGATGTCACCGATGTTCCTACCACTATTACTGTAAATGGAGTTTCGGTTACCAGTGGTACCGCATCCGGCGCCATTACGCTTAATGCAGTGGGCACTACAACGCCAATTACTATCGTGGTTACCGCACAGGATGGCACTACACAATCCACTTCCATTACGGTTTATAATACGGGGTCGAACAATGCTAACGTAAGCACTATGACGCTGGTTACAAATCCGGTAACTGTAACTCCGGTGCTGGTTTTAGGTACATTCACAGCTACAACCACAAATTATTCTACGTCTGTTAGTGCTACCGTAACTTCAGTAACTTTATCAGTTACCACATCCGATGCAGGTGCTACAATAACTTATAACGGAACTGCTTATTCTTCACCTGCAACCCTTCCTTCTATAACACTTGCTGCTGTCGGTTCCGTTACTAATGTTACATATACCGTTACCTCGCCTGACGGAACGGTAATTAAAACCTGGAATATTGCAATTTCCAGGAACGGTTCAAATAATGCGCTTATAAATTTACCAACCCTGAGCTCGAATACTCCGCTAACCTTCACAACAGCTACCGCTACTAACACAAATTATACTACGGCTGTAAGCCCTCATACGATCTCGCTTACAGTTACAGCTGTAACAGTTGATCCTAACGCTACCATGACCATTAACGGGCTCGCTACTGCCAGCGGTTCGCCTTCATACCCTATAACACTAAGTAACGGTACTACTACTATTGTGATACAGGTAGTTGCACAAGACGGTGTTACAACCAGGACAACAACAATTTTCGTTTCCCGAACCGGGACGTTGTATGCCTGGACCGGTGCTACAAATACATCCTACAATAATTCGGGAAATTGGAATCCGGCGAAAGTTCCAACAGCGGCCGATGTGGCCAGTTTTGGAGAAACAGCTTTTACCGGGAGTCAGCCTACAATAACTGCCAACACAAGTGTAGGCGAAATGTATTTCGGTTCTGCTACTGCAACAACCCTGACAATAAATCAAGGGTTTGCGTTAACTATTAGTTCTAATCTCACTGTAGACGCGGGTGCAACGGCAAAACTGGTGTCGTCGGCAACAACAGCCTCAACTGTTAATATTTTACCCGGGGCCACTGTAAACGTAACAAGCGGAGGGGTATTAACAATTGGCCAAACATCCCCCAGCAGTAGACCCGTAACGCTTACATTAGAGTCAAACGCATCTGGTTCTGCTTCGGTTGGACAAATTACCGCCGGTGCAATAGTAGGAAATGTGACTGTTCAAAGGTACATAACCGGTGGAAGCGCTGTTTACAGGGGCTATCGGTTGTTATCATCACCAGTTTACCAAAGTACGGCTAATGGTAACAATATTTACAGTCTGAATTATGTGCAAACTGTGTCGCTCGTTACCGGTTTAAACAATTCAGGCGGGTTCAATGCCTATGGTAACCCGAGCCTGTACCTGTTTAACGAAACAGTGGCGAATATCAACACCTCATTTACAAGCGGTAATTACTGGGGCATAAGCGACTTAACACATGCTCCTAATTACTACCTGAACGGGTTGCCAACCGTTTACAATATACCTGTTGCTAACGGTTTTATGTTCTTTTTCAGGGGCGACAATATTAATAACGTCCTTAACGGCGCCAAATATTTGCCTGGCACTGTTGCCGAAAGTGTAACCATGTCTACAACCGGTGCTTTAAATGAAGGGCCAATTACGGTGCATGACTGGTACGAGCCCACTGTGTCCACACTTAGTTATACTACAACGGTGGCTAATGGCGGCGACAGGGGCCTTCATTTGATAGGAAACCCATATGCAAGCTCGATAGATTGGGATACTTATAACAGTACAACACCTGGTACCGGTATTAATGTTTCAACTTATACCAATACAGGTGGGAGTATAGTGCCGGCGGTAGGCAGCACAATTTATATATTAGACCCAGTAAGTAAAAATTATGGGGTATATATAGCAAATTCCTCGTTCGGCGGTACCAATAATGCTACTCATATTATACCAAGCGGCGCTGGCTTTTTTATACAGTCATTTGATCCAACCGGCTCTTTAACCTTTAATGAAAGCGCTAAAACAACAGCACAGGTATACGGCCCTAATTTGCTAATGGGTACACCAACACAGAATGTTGTAAGCCAATACATCCACCTTAAATTATTGCAGGATACCACCAAGGCTGATGAAATATTTATAAGTTTTAAAGATAACGCACAAGCCAAATATGTTTTAAATGAAGATGCGGCACAAATCCAGGGCAATGGTGTCGCCAGCTTAGCAAGCATGTCAAGTGATGGAGTGCCTTTATCAATAAATACGCTTAGTTTACCGGCCCAAAGTGTGAGCATCCCCTTAAATGTAAACGCTGTTGCTGACGGTGCGTACAAGTTAACTATGCCCGAAATTGAGAGTATCCCGTCAATATATGGAATATGGTTAATGGACGCCTATAAAAAAGATTCGGTTGATTTCAGGAATAACCCTGTTTATAGTTTTAATATCAGTAAAAGCGATGCAGCAAGTTATGGTTCAAACCGTTTTACTATGGTTATCCGTCAAAACCCGGCTTTAGGGGTACAGTTATTAAACTTTGATGCAACAAAGGCTTCAGACGGGGCCGAAGTGATATGGAAAACCGTGAATGAACAGAACTACACCAATTTTACAGTTGAAAGGAGCACCGACGGCGGTGTAACATTTAATGTACTTGGTGGTTTTGTTTCCAGCGCATTAGGCACTTACAGTTTCCTGAATATCTATTGAACTTAATGTTATTGCTTTTAATATCCCCGTGTTTTACGCCTACTTTATGGCAGTGGCATAATGCGTTTGCCAGTTGATCGGCCAGTTTTATCGTTTCCTTTATGGTAAAAATGGCTTCATGGGG
>Ga0206864_1091_pt1 | contig 31114 bp, 26 predicted proteins | sample Alteio_BWOrgCont_42_FD_152632 | JGI IMG/M metagenome (GOLD analysis project Ga0206864, IMG submission 152632) | Enriched cells from forest soil in Barre Woods Harvard Forest LTER site, Petersham, Massachusetts, United States -... | ecosystem: Environmental > Terrestrial > Soil > Temperate forest >...
TAGCAGATATTCAACCGATGGGTCATTTTTATTGAATGATTCGTGCATAAAACCGGTTCCGGCATGCGTATTTTTCAACCACGCAAGGCATTGTGCGATTTCCTGCTTGTCGTTTGAGGTTATTGCGCGGATAATTATGCTCATCGGCCATATATAATTCATGCCTATGTGCGGCCCGCCTATCCCCTCCGTCGCGCTTCCTTTAAAAAAGTAGGGGTTTGCGGCGCTCAAAACCATCCGGCGGGTATTTTGATAAACCGGGTCGGTCGCCGCCATCGCGCCGAGGTAAGGTAAACCTAATAGGCTGGGTACATTGGCATCGTCCATAAACGACTGGTTGCCGTAACCGTCAACTTCATAAGCCAATACTTCGCCATAAACCGGGTGTTGCTTAGTCGCATAATTCCGGAGTGCCTGGTCAACCTCGCCGGACAGGTCCTCGCAGGCCCGGGCTGTAGGGGTATCATTTGCGATCGTCCTGTACATTTCCGCAAGCTGCCCCAGGCTCAGCTTTGCAAAATAGTTGGAAGGTATCAAAAAAGGGAAGATCGTGGCATCATCCGATGGCCTGAATACCGAGCAGATCAAGCCAACAGGCTTTACCGGGTTACCATAGCCTCCATTTGGCGCCGTATCACTGGCTACCTCGGTTTTCCGCTCAAAATGGTACGGACCGGGACCATCTTTTCGTTGCTGCATCCTGAAAGTGGAAAGGATCAGTTTACCGGCATTTTGCCAGTTCTCGTCAAAAAAGCTGCTGTCGCCACTGGTCTTCCAATAATTATAGGCCAGCCTGATGGGGTAACAAAGCGAATCAACCTCCCACTTGCGTTCATGCAGCTCAGGTTTCATGGTGGTATCGTCGCTGTCCCATTCGCTGCCTGTTGGCCCTTCGTTAAAAGCGTTGGCGTAGGGGTCGATAAGGATGCATTTCGCCTGTCGGTTAAGTACACCTTTTAGCAAGGATTTTAACGCTTCGTCTTCCTTTATCAGCGGCAGGTAGGGCCAAACCTGTGCCGATGAATCGCGCAGCCACATGGCATTAATATCCCCGGTGATTACAAAGGTATCCGGTTGGCCATCCTTTAGCGAAAAATTTACCGTGGTATCCAGCGTATTCGGATAACAGTTTTCAAAAAGCCAGGCAAGTTCCGGGTCTTTGATGGCTCGCTTTATCTGTTCAATGGTCACCTCAACGCCGGTGCTTGTAAACTTCCGATTGGCGGGCGCAGGGCGCTGGCTTGTAAAGGTTTTTAGATCGAACCAGGAAGGTTTTGCGCCAAGGCCGAGACTCATGACAGTAACACCGTTTAGTTTAATAAAATGTCGACGGTTAAGCATTGGATAGTTTAATGAATCGTAAAAGTAAAAAAGGATTAATACATCAGGTAAAAATTGTTGTTGATACCAATATTATTTTAGTGTCCTGTTAAATATTAATAGCGCGCGTGGATGAACAAGGATACCAGGCCCGGGTTCAGGCAATGTTTTTGATAATAGCAAATTAGTATATTTGTATATGAGCAATTGGAAAGAACGTATTACTACAGATGCATTACAATGTGGCGGCAGGCCCTGCATACGGGGGATGCGCATAAGAGTAATTGATGTGTTAGAACTGCTTGCTGCGGGCTTAACGCAGGACCAGGTATTGCAGGAATTACCCGACCTTGAACCGGGTGACATCGAAGCTGCTTTAAAATATGCCAGCAGTAAACTTGACCATCCCGTTATTGCGGCATGACTATTTGGATAGATGCACAGCTTTCTCCTTTTATCGCCTCGTGGATAAGCGCCCACTCTCCGGGTTTGAATGCTGTTGCTTTACGTTCCATCGGCCTTCAGGATGAACGGGATTATGACATATTTCGGAAGGCTCGCAAAGCCAATGTTACCATAATGAGCAAAGATTATGACTTTGTTAAGCTGATTGAGCTATACGGCATCCCTCCGAGATTAATATGGATCACATGCGGGAATACCTCAAATGCACGTTTATGTGAAATACTAAACACTACGCTTCAACAGGCAATTGATTTGTTGGTTCAAAAGGAAAGCATAGTTTAGATAAGTGATAAGTTCTTTTGAGCAATTTGCGATACCTATGCAGAAGAGCGTTTATAACGGCAACGACACAATAAACGACGTACCGATCCCGAGCAACGATTTTACCGAAATGGTGCCCTGCATCTCTTCGATGGCTTGTTTAGTGAAGTAGAGGCCAAGCCCCATGCTCTTTTTATTCAAACCCGACTTAAAGTATTTGTTGAAAATATTGCTTTTTTGCTCAGGGGGTATGCCTAAACCATTGTCTTCAATTTCGATGACGCAATGCTGGTCCTTATGGTACGAGCGTATCCTTATCCATTGTTCCGGCTTGCTGAAATCAGCGTATTTGATGGCATTCGATACTAGGTTATTGAACACTACTTTTATGCCTGCGACATTGCATTTCAACTCGGGCACCTCCAGCTCGTTGACAAATTTTACCTGTTTACCTCCGGCAAAAAACCCATTCTGACGCTGCAAATCGATCACAAGTTCCGAAAGGTTACAAACCTCATCCTGCTGAACTTTGTCATTCCGTATCGAAGCCAACACTTCCTGTATGTATTTGTCCTGCAATTCGAGGGTTTCCCGCATCATCGCGGTATAAACAGGAAGCTGGGCAATATCCCTTTCGCGTTCCAGTACCGTCACCAGGCCCGTGAGTGAGGATATGGGCGCACGCAGGTCGTGAGTTAAAGAATGCGCGAATGCATTGATACGCTCATTCAACTGCGACAGTTGCGTATTCTGCTCCAATATTAATGTTTGCGAAAGATGCAGTTTCCGGAGCATAACCGCGCCCAGCAACGCGGAACATGCCAGGATAATGATAGAACTGATGATATCAAAAACGAAAACCTCGTGATCAACCTTCCGGGATGCTTCGCCCAATACGGCCGAGAAAAGCTGCTGTTTCACTGTAAGCTGATCGGATATGGTATTGATCTGCTGTGTAAGGTCACTTTTATCCACTGCCTTATGCAAACGGGCATCGTTATACGCTTTTGAACCGATCGCATTTAGTTGAGCTACCAGGTCATCGGCCTGCTGCCAGGTTTGTATAGCCGACTTAAAAAAAGCTTCGTTCCTGAATTTATTAAAAAACCACACGAGGTTGCTTAAGTCGGCCTCGTTATTCCCGCCCATCAAAAACCCGATGCGGGCTATTTTGATATCCTTGCCGCTTTGCAGCGCCTCCCTGGCGATCTTATCCCCCTGCGGAACACTGATATCGCTTTTAAAATACAAGTAATTTACCTCATCACCCGAATGAATATAACTGATCAAATGCCGGCTGGCATCCTTTTCGCCTTTTGCATACTGCGACTCAAAATTGGTATAAGCCCGGGTTGACGACAATACCTTGACCGAATAATAATGGGTAATGCTGATGCACCCGGTGGCCATTAATACAGCAATCGTTAAGGAAATAATTACGCTCTTCATTACAACTTCACGCCACAGTTAATATATTTTAATCGATAAAAAATATACGAGGCTTATTTTTCTTATACGAAATTGAAAGGATTGAGTTGTGATTCTCAGACAAAGGGTCGGCTATTGGTTTAAACTAATCGTCATCTTACATAATTTCAGTAACTTGTGATTATAGTGCTGGAGGATTTAAGCGTAGGGTGTCGCGGAGAGCAGCCAGCGCCGCATACAATCCTCTAATTTGTAACGCTGACATCATATCTCACATCTCTTGATTCTTGGCTCTTCTTTATGGCACAAACCGCTTATAATCAATATAATAAATTTTCGTAACGATACTCGTAGTGTAACGTCACGTAACAGCTGCTGTACCTTTAGCAAAACCCGATTTGCCGGTTTAGTGAAAACGCCGCATCTTTAAACTGGATTTAGGGTTGCCTGCTCGCAAAGGAGTCCTTTGGGCATATAGCTGCAGGGCTGCTCACAAAGGAGCTCCTGGACCTGCGGTGGCCAGCTTTAACGAGCACCCCCGCATGAGGCCGGTAGGTAACACCAGCCCCCTGTTCATCGGAATTCGTGCAAATCCGGCAAAGGCGGTAATATTTCGGTGTCGCTGCGGCACTCTCCGCCTAAAAGATGTTCTTTGAAATAGTGTGAAAATCAGTATGTTGCGCTAAGTTAGCAATTGGAGGCAAACAATAGGTACCAGGTTTTAAGAGTAGTTTTTACAGCATTAACCATACAAAAAAACTAACATTAACATCGCATTAGCTGCAATAATGGCCATAAATTCAGCAAAAAAGGCAGCATTAGCCTGGCATTAACCCTGCAATAAAAAAGTACCGCACCCGTGAAAAATCACAATAAAATATGAGAACACAAGCAAACGGCGCAGCCTTCCTGAACGCCGCTGAATAAAAACAATCCGTGAGGAATCATAACAAAACCACAATAAATACACAATAAATACACAATAAAACCACAACTAAAACATAACAAACACACAGGAAAATTAGCCTGTCTTTATTTAAAATTTAGCTGGAGATAGCTGATAATTAGTTCTTTGACATATTAATTATTCATCCCGGATGAAGCCATGATCGGTAGTAGAGACGCCCCGATCTATAGGGGCGTCTCCGGCCTTGCGCCTTTATAGTCAATAAACAAAAAACAGGATTATCCCTAAAAAGTACCTCTAAAGACCGGGAAAGTACCCCGAAAGTACACGAAAAGTACATCAAAAGTACACGAAAAGTACATCAAAAGAACCCCGGAAGTACATCAAAAGCACCCCAAAAGTACCCGCTTCTCTCCCAAGAAATATTTGTAGAATACTGATTAGAAGTTATTTGTAATGTTCAGTATTTGTTCAGTATTTCAATATTGTTTATCTCTTTTGAAAAAACATTAGACTTCCGTATTCAAGATCGGTGAAACTAAGCGCAGCGACTCATGAACGCCGCTGAACACAAACAACCCGTGAATAACCGCGTAGCGCTCTTGAACACAACTAAAAAAAGAACAACTCGTGAAAAATCAAAAAATAATCGGTGAAACTAAGCGTAGCGCTCCTGAACACAACTAAAAAAGAACAACTCGTGAAAAATCCCAAAAAATAAAACCGAAAGGCTATTTCTATCAAGATGAAAAAGAAATTTTTCTAAATACGAAGCTTACGCCACCACCAGCTTATTCTCCTTATAGTACCCGGCTTTCAACTTTTCTCCCATCTGTCCAAAAGCATCCAATGTTTTTTGAACATCTTCCAGGCCGTGTGCCGCAGTGGGTATAATACGAAGCATGATCAATCCTTTCGGAATAACCGGGTAAACAACGATGGAACAGAAAATGCCGTAGGTTTCGCGGAGGTCGCGGGTTAAAGCGGTAGCCTCAAACAGGTCGCCTTCGAGGAAAACGGGGGTAACCATGGTATTGCTAAGGCCGATATTAAAGCCATGCGCTTTCAGCCCCTGTTGCAAGGCTGCCGCTATGTCCCATAATTTTTCACGCAGTTCGGGCATTGTTTTCAGCATCGCGAAACGTTTTTTGATACCCATCACCATTGGCATGGGCAGCGCTTTTGCAAAAGTTTGCGAACGCATGTTATAGCGCAGGTAGTCGATAATATCTTTTTTGGCGGCTACAAAAGCGCCTATACCTGCCATTGATTTGGCGAAGGTGGAAAAGTAAACGTCGATATCGTCAACGCAGCCCTGTTCTTCGTGGGTGCCCGCGCCGGTTGCGCCCATAGTGCCAAAGCCGTGGGCATCATCAACCAATATCCGAAAATTGTATTTATTTTTCAGGGCAACGATTTCCTTCAGCTTACCCTGCGCGCCCGACATGCCAAAAACACCTTCTGTTATCAAAAGGATTCCCCCGCCGGTCTGCCCCACCAGTTTGGTCGCTCTTTCGAGTTGTTTTTCACAGCTGTCGAGGTCGTTATGCTGGTAAACAAAGCGCTTGCCCATATGGAGCCGAACGCCATCGATTATGCAGGCATGCGATTCAGCATCATAAACGATCACGTCATTGCGGTCAACCAGCGCATCGATGATCGAAACCATACCCTGGTAACCATAGTTCAGCAAAAATGCCGACTCCTGCCCTACAAATGTCGCCAGGTCCTGCTCGAGTTCCTCGTGGTGCCTGGAGTTTCCCGACATCATGCGCGCACCCATCGGGTAGGCCATGCCGTAATCAGCAGCGGCCTGCGCATCAACTGCTCTCACTTCCGGGTGATTAGCCAGGCCAAGGTAGTTGTTGAGGCTCCAAACAATATGTTCTTTGCCGTTAAACAGCATGTGGGGCCCTATTTCACCTTCCAGCTTGGGAAAAGAAAAATAGCCATGCGACCATTTTTGATGCTGGCCCAGCGGGCCGCCCATGTTTTTTGAGATTTTGTCGAAAAGATCCAAACCAATCCTATTTAAAACTACAAATATAGGCTATATTACGGTTAAGGGCAATCGTTATTACTTTTTATGATAGGCTATAATTGTGAGTGGGAGTAGTGTGTGATGAGTTTGCAGTTTGTAGTAAGCAGTTTGCAGGGAATGGTGAGTGCGGAGAAGTGAGTGGCAATGGCAGTTGGCGGTAGCAAGCTCTTGGGTCGGTCCGGTACCTTTCCGACTCAAGAACTTTTACTTATCCGCACATCCGCATCCCGCACGTGCGGGACACATCAATCTACATTATCATGCAGGAACGAATTATTCGTCCTGATCTCAGTCTTTCCGTCTTCGTCCGGCAGTAAGGAGAACCTCGAAACCTGGCTCTCGTCCGATGCAGGGGTTTGCTGCAGGGCAATTTCCTTGCGCTTGTAGGCAGGCACATTTTCCATTTCCTGGAGGTTGCCATTGCGCAGTTTCATGCTCAGATCCTTCAAGCGCATGATGCGTTCGCGGGATTTCTTAAGCTGCTCCTCGATAGATTCATCCGTTTTATGGTCATCCGCGCCTGCTATAACTTCCGGCTCGGGCTCGGGGAGCTTTTGCGCTGCAACCGGTTCGATGTTTTTAACCGGAGGCTCGGTATTTTTTACCGGCTCTACGATCTTAAAAGTCATCTCCGGCACATTCGGCGTTGTTTCATCTTCAACCGGCGGCTCTTCGTCGGCAAGGTTATATTTGATTACAGTAGGTTCTTCCGCCTTGGGTGCAAACAGGTCAAACAAGCCCTTTTGTTTTTGGTCGTCCTTTGGCTTTGGCTCGTCTTTCGGCTTCAAATATGGACTCGCTGTGGTTTCCGCTATTTTAACCGGGTTGATGAACTCGTTAATGGGCTTTGAATTAAGCGGAGCGGTTGGGTCGAGAACAGTAATGATCTTCTTTTCGCCTTCCTTCTTTTCACGCTCGTCTTTCGTCTGGAACCCTGTTGCGATAATAGTAACCGACAATTTATCACCCAGGTTTTCATCCATGCAATTACCCCATATCACGTCCGCAGCCAAACCGGCTTCTTCCTGGATATAATCGGTAATGATGGTCACCTCGTCCATGGTAACTTCCTTGATGCTCGAGCTGCTGATATTCAACAGAATATAACGTGCTCCTTCAATCTCGTTATCTTTCAATAAGGGCGATGCAAGGGCGCCTTCTACAGCTTTCAATGCGCGGTTTTCTCCTTCTGCCGCCGAGCTGCCCATGATTGACACGCCGCTGTCTTTCATAACCGTGCGCACATCCTTAAAGTCGACGTTCACGTAGCCGGGCAGAGTAATGATCTCGGCTATGCCTTTAGCTGCAGTAGTCAAAATATTATCAGCCTGGGCAAATGCCGAACCCAGCGTCAGGTTCCCGAAAATTTGCCGCAATTTATCATTAGAGATGACCAGGAAGGAATCGACATACTTTGTCAGTTCCGCCATGCCTTCCTCAGCCTGAAGTTTACGCCGCTTTCCTTCAAATGCAAAAGGGGTGGTAATGATGCCGACGGTCAAAATATCCAGCTCACGGGCAGCCTTGGCTATGATGGGGCTGGCGCCTGTACCGGTGCCGCCGCCCATGCCGGCGGTAATAAACAGCATCTTGGTATTGGAACCCAGCATCTGTTTTATATCGTCGATATTTTCTATCGCTGAATTCTTTCCTACCTCCGGTATCGACCCGGCGCCCATTCCTTCGGTAAGGCTGGCGCCCAATTGAACCTTATTCGGGATCGGGCTCAGTTCCAGCGCCTGCGCATCGGTATTACAAACAATAAAGTCCACGCCGGTTATCCCCTGCCGGTACATGTGGTTAACTGCGTTCCCGCCGCCGCCGCCAACACCAATTACCTTGATGATGGACGACTTTTCTTTTAACATCTCAAACTGCATAATCCTTGTTTTCAGTTATATGTAATTGTTGATTATCCGGATTTTCCTAAAGTAAGTATAATAGTTTTTCAACAAGCTTTATCCACATTTGTCAATATGTGGAAAGATAGCCGGATGTGAATAAGTATAGTTTTTACTTCAAAAAATCTTCGTCTTTTATATCATCTTTTATAAATTTCTTGCTGCTTTCCAATATTTTAGTCAGCAACCCGACCTTCTTATCCTCGGTGTGCTTGGGCTTCGGAAGCTTGCTTTCTGTGGGAGCCTGGGCAACTTCGTTGTATTCCATTTTTTGTATGCCTTTTATCAGCAAACCAATGCCGGTTGCATACATCGGGCTTTGCAAGTCTTCGTAAACGGTCTTGGGCAGCACTTCGTTCTTCGCCAGGTGCTCATTCGGGAAGCCCACGCGGCAATCCAGCCCGGTTGTATACTCAACCAACTGCTGCAGATGCTTCAGCTGGGCGCCGCCGCCCGTTATCACAATGCCGCCAATCAGCTTTTTCTCGTAGCCGGAGGATTTGATCTCGTAATACACATGCTCAATGATCTCCTCCATGCGCGCCTGGATGACGAAAGCCAGGTTCTTCACCGATATCTCTTTGGGTTCCCTTCCCCGCAAGCCTGGCACACAAACAATTTCATTCTCCTTGTTTTCGTCTGCCAGGGCCGATCCGAACCTAATTTTTAACTGCTCCGCTATATTGCGCATAACCGAGCAGCCCTCCCTTATGTCCTCGGTTATGCTATTGCCGCCAAACGGGATAACTGCTGTATGCCTGATGATGCCTTCATGAAAAATAGCCACATCTGTGGTGCCGCCGCCAATATCCACCAAAACCACTCCAGCTTCCTTCTCTTCGTCGCTCAGCACCGCTTCCGACGATGCAAGGGGTTCTAATATCAGTTCTGAACTTTCCAGGCCAGCTTTGTTGACACATTTTACAATGTTTTTTATGGCTGTAACCTGGCCAGCAATAATATGGAAGTTGGCTTCGAGCCGTACACCTGCCATTCCTACAGGATCTTTTAGGCCCGGTTCACCATCAATGGTAAACTCCTGCGGCAATACGTGGATAATCTCTTCGCCGGGCGGCATAACGAGGTTATACATGTCCTCGATCAACTTTTCGATATCCCTGCGCGAGATCTCCGATTGCGTTTCCTTTCGCGTGATCAGTCCACGGTGCTGCAGGCTCTTGATATGCTGGCCGGCAATCCCTACATTAACCACCCTGATCTCTACATTTGATTGCGCACCGGCGCCTTCAACGGCCAGGGTAATTCCCTGCACGGTTTTGTCGATGTTGGAAACCATTCCGCGGGTAACGCCTGCCGACTCGGCCTTGCCGATACCCAATACCTCCACTTTCCCGTTTTTGCTCCTACGGCCAACAATAGCGCATATTTTTGTGGTTCCGATGTCCAATCCTACTACGATTGGTGAGCTTTTGTCCTGAGTTGAGCTTTTGTCCATATTACTTCTTAATTAGCGATGTGTCTTTTTTTGTTTTGATTGAATCCCTTTTGGCGCTGTCGGCCTGCAGCGAATCCTTTTTAATATTTTCGTTCCTCACACCAATCACCTGGTTGGCATACTTGATGTTGATCATTTTATAGGCGCCCCAGCCAACCTGCGGCAATGCTTTCTTATAGAAAACCCGCAGGTTGTGAAACTTGGTGTCGAGCGAGTCGGCGTCACCCAGCAATATCCGGTTGTTGCCTACCCGCGGAACGAGTTCTATTTCATGATCCTTGTTTACATATATCTGCGCTATCTGGGCGTCCCATAATGAGTCTTTCCTGATGTAATCGGCAGTTTTGAATACAGCCATAGCCATATCGGTATGCAGGGTGTCCACGTGGTTAGCAAAAAGTTCGTCTATGTACCCGTTTGCTACCAGTACCCTCGCTGTGAAATTCTCCGATAAAGGCATCTTTAAGCCATGCTGGTCGACATAAAAATCCTGGTCAAAACGGTTCATCATCCGTAAAATTGGTTGCCGCTGGCTGATCTCCACATTGATCACCCCATCCATATTCGCGTAAACGGTCGCTGTCTCGATAAAAGGGTTTGCTTTCAGCTTCTCCTCCATTTCATGAATATTGATCGACTCCATCTTTTTGCCGATCAGGGCCTGGCTATGGATCTGCAATATATTGTCAACCTCTTGCTCATCAATAAAATATTGGTTACCGGGGATATATATCTTCACATCTTTGCAAAGCACCTCCGATTTTTTGATCTCGATAAAGCCCATCAAGACAACCAGGCCCCCAAGGCTTATCAGCCACGCAAACCCAAGCAGCAGGTATCTCCAAAATCGTTTCTTAAACATCTTGCAAGGCGGCTTTTAACGGTTGTACCAATTGATCAATATCGCCTGCACCTACTGTTAAAAGTAGTTCAGGTTTTTCGTTTTTTATTATTTCGACAGCTTCTTGTTTTCCACATTTCCGGGTATTCCACATTTTCATGCGTTCTATGATCATTTCCGGGCTTACACCCTCAATCGGCAGTTCCCGGGCCGGGTAAATGTCGAGCATCAGCAACTCATCCGTCAGGTCAAGCGCCTCTGCAAAACCATCGGCAAAGTCCCGGGTGCGGGTGTATAAATGGGGCTGAAAAATTGTAACCAGCTTCTTTGCAGGATATAAGCGCTTTACCGAATGTATACAAGCTTTTAATTCTTCCGGGTGATGGGCGTAGTCGTCGATATAAATATGACGGTCATTTTTAACGATGTATTCAAAACGACGCTTAACTCCGGCGAATGAACCCAGCGCAGTTTTTATCGCTTCGGGTGTAACCTTCATGAGCAGCGCCGCCTCGGTGGCTGCAACTGCGTTTTCCACGTTATGCATACCCGGTATACCCAGTTTTATACCCCTGATGTTAGCCTTATTACTGATAAAATCGAAATAAAAATCTCCATCCTTTACTTCGACATTGCCCGCATAAGCGTCTGCTTCGGTATCGAATGCATAGGTGTACCCACCCTCAAGTGGTAAACCCTTTTTATGGATCAGTACTCCGCCGGGCTTTATCTGTGATGCAAACAGCCTGAACGACTCGGTAAGATGGCTGTGGTCGCCGTAAATATCGAGGTGATCGGCATCCATCGAGGTAATGATGGCTATATCGGGATGCAAGGTCAGGAACGAGCGGTCGTATTCATCTGCCTCAACCACTACCACGTTGTTTTTGCCGTAAAGCACATTGGTATGGTAATTGGTTGAGATGCCGCCCAAAAATGCAGAACAATCATTGCCGGAACGCTTCAGGATATGAGCGATCATGGTCGACGTGGTCGTCTTTCCATGCGTGCCGGCTACTGCAACGGCAAACATGCCTTTACTGATGATGCCCAATACTTGCGAACGTTTGAACAGTTCAAAACCGCTGTCTTTAAAGAAATTCAGGATAACAGAATCTTTTGGTATCGCGGGGGTATAAATGATCAGCGTGTGGTCGTTAGGCGTATGGAAACTCGAAGGGATAAATGCATCGTTATCGTCAAATATCACCGGTATACCTTCGCCCTGCAGCTCACCGGTAAGCTCGGTGGATGTTTTATCATAACCGCAAACAACACAGCCCAAATGGTGGAAATAGCGCGCAAGTCCGCTCATGCCGATCCCGCCGATCCCCACCAAATAAACCCGTTGTATGTTTTTTAATTCCATTATTTAATAACACTAATTATCACGAATTGAGACGAATTACACGAATTAGTCCCTTTACATAAGTTCCTCCGGCCATGAACCATCAACCATCAACCATGAACTCTTCCGCAGCTTCACATCTGCGTATCCGCACGTCTGCATATCTGCACATCTGCCACTGCAACTGCCACTTAACTCCCCGCTATCCTCATCACTTCCTTCGCAATCACCTCATCCGCATCGGGCATGGCCAGTTTCCCAATATTGTGGCCCAGTACTTTTTGCGCCGACTTGTCCTTTAAAAGCTCGAGCACCTTATCCACCAGTTTGGCTTCAGCATCGCGGTCGGCAATAAAGGCTGCGGCGTTGTCCTCTACCAATGCCAGGGCATTTTTTGTTTGATGATCCTCGGCAACGTTTGGCGAAGGCACCAGTATCACCGGCTTTTTCACCATGCACAATTCGGCTATCGTACCTGCCCCTGCACGGGATATGATAACATCTGCGGCGGCATAAGCCAGGTCCATGCGGCTTAAAAACTCCCTAATCTGGATATTGGGGCGATAATCCTCGCCCAACTTTTCTATGATTCCCTTATAGTAAACCTTACCCGTTTGCCATATCACCTGCACATCAGCGGCCAGCAGCTTATCCAGCCCGGCTACTATGCTGTTGTTTAAGGTGCGGGCGCCGAGGCTTCCGCCGATGACCAACACCGTTTCTTTAAATGCCGACAGCTTAAATAATTCAAGCGCCTGCATATGCTTACCGGCTATGTTAACCGAGTCCCTGCGAATTGGGTTACCGGTCTTGATCAGCTTATCTGCCGGGAAAAACTTGTCCATCCCATCAAATGCCACGCATATCTTTTTTGCATGTTTTCCCAGCCATTTATTGGTTATGCCCGCGTATGAGTTCTGCTCCTGTATCAGGTAGGGAATATTTTTTAATTCAGCCGCGTACAAAATCGGTCCCGAAGCATAACCCCCAACCCCCACCACCGCGTCGGGTTTAAAATCCCGGATGATAAAGGATGCTTCACGCACACTTTTGATCAGCTTAATGGGAAACATCACGTTTTTCCAGATCGACTGCCGTTGTATACCCTGGATGTCTAAACCGATGATCTTGTAACCCGCTGCCGGAACTTTTTCCATTTCCATGCGGCCTATCGCGCCCACAAACAATATTTCAATGGCCGGATCAATCTTCTTCAATGCATTGGCAATAGCAATTGCAGGGAAAATATGCCCCCCTGTGCCGCCGCCGCTGATGATTATTTTTTTCTGGGATTTCACCGATTATTTTTTGATTTCACCGATTATTTATTCTTTAAGTTCTAATTCAAACTTCCGCAATCGAACTTCCGCATTCCGCATCCGATAGCTATCGGATCAAACAAATCCTAAATTAAGCTGGTAGCGCTCTTATCTCTCCTACGATCACTTTCTTTGGTTCCTCAATATCCCGGCTGACGGACAAAATAATGCCGAACGCCACACTGGTAAACAAGATCGACGTCCCGCCCATGCTGACCAGCGGCAACGGAATTCCGGTTACCGGCCCCAGTCCAACAGCCACCGCCATGTTGGCAAATGCTTGTATCGTCAGGCTGAAACTTAGCCCGGCCGCCAGGAGTGCCCCGAATGCTTTCGGCGCCTTCGTGACGATCTTGATGCATCGATACAATAGGAACAAATAGATCCCTATCAATATGATGGCACCTACGAGGCCATATTCTTCCACTATAATGGCGAAAATCTCGTCGGAATAAGCTTCGGGGAGGTAGTTGATCTCGTCGCTTTTACCCACGCCTTTGCCAAAAATTCCGCCTGTCGCAATTGCAATCTTAGCGTGATCAGATTGAAAAGACTTATCGGGATTGGCGACCTCGGGATGCATGAAAGCATGCACCCGCGAAACATAGGTTTTATGCCGGGGGCCTAAAAAGACCACCCCTGCCAATAAAATACTTCCCGCCAGGCAGGTGACAGCGATCTGTTTAATGCTGATACGGCCAATGATCAACAGTAAAATACTTACCCCGAAAAGCATCAGCGCAGTAGATAAGTTCGCAAGAGCTATCAGTATAAAAACAAGACAAACAGCCCCCATAACGGGAATGAACGACTGTTTCACGTCTTTAATATTTTCCTGTTTTAGTGACAAAGTACGGGCGAGGTAGGTGATCAGGGCTAGCTTTGCCAGATCCGAGGTCTGGAAGCTTAACCCGGTTCCCGGAATGGCTATCCACCTGCTCGCGTCGTTCACATGGCTGCCAAAAACCAGCGTATAAACCAGCAGCGGCAAGGTTATGATCATCAGCAGCTTTGATATTCCCCTGTAGTAACGGTAGTCCAGCTTATGCGAAATGTACATCAGGGCTATACCGCCAACGATCATCGCAAAATGCTTCATCAGTATCGATTCGGCCCCTACGCCCTTTTTATAAGCAAGCGTCCCGATGGCGCTATAAACGGCCAGCAGCGAAATCACCGACAGCATAATAACGATAAGCCATATCCACCGGTCGCCTTTAGTATTATTAAGTAATTTGTTCAGCATCGTTTCGTTATGATTTCACCTACTATTGTTTATTTTCTGGGATTACACCGATTATCTTTTGATTTCACCGATTTTTTTGGTTTTATTTTGATTACCTGTTTTATATTGATCAATCAAAACATCTTTTCATTAACTCATCTCTCCATCAGCCTATCCGCACATCTGCACATCTGCATCCCGCACGTGCGGGACACATCTACAACTCTTTCACCGCCATTTTAAACTGGTTGCCGCGGTCTTCGTAGTTTTTAAACAAGTCGAAGCTGGCACAGGCGGGCGATAATAATACGGTATCGCCTTTTTCGGCCAGGTGATAAGCAACCTGTGCGGCTTCCTGGGCCGAATAGGTATTTACGATTATTTCAACGTCATTTTCAAAAGCATCGTGAATACGTTTGTTGTCCTTACCCAGGCACACAATTGCCTTAACCTTTTGCCGTACCAGGTCCTTCAGCATTGAATAATCGTTACCCTTGTCCACGCCGCCTAAAATCAACACTACATCGCTGGTCATGCTTTCGAGGGCGTACCAGGTAGAATTAACATTGGTAGCCTTAGAATCATTGATAAAGCTGATGCCCGATATCTTGCCGACCGACTCCAGCCGGTGCTCAATATTTTTAAAATTGCTCATGCTGTCCCGCAACACGGGGTCGCTCAGGTCAAGCAATTTCGCCACAATACCCGAGGCCATCGAGTTGTAGATGTTGTGTTTTCCCTGTAATGCTAATTCTGCTATCGACATGTGAAAATGTTGTTGGTGAGTGTTAATGACAATTTGGTTATCCTCCAGGTACGCCCCTGGTTCTACTTTCTTTTGAATGCTAAAGGGCAATAGTTGAGCTGCAAAGCTGCGCTCCGGCATCCCTTTGATCGTTTCGGGGTCGTCGGCGCAGTAAATAAAATAATCTTTCGCAGTTTGATTTTGCGTGATCCTGAACTTGGAGGCGACATAATTCTCCATTTTGTATTCGTAGCGATCGAGGTGATCCGGGGTAATATTCAGCAATACTGCTATGTCCGTTTTGAAGCTGTACATATCGTCGAGCATAAAACTGCTCAACTCCAGCACATAGGTTTCAAACTTTTCCGTCGCCACCTGGTAAGCAAAGCTTTTACCGATATTGCCGGCCAGCCCCACGTTCAAACCTGCATTCTTCAAAATATGATAGGTAAGGCTGGTGGTAGTAGTTTTACCATTGGAGCCGGTTATTCCGATGATCCGCGCATCGGTGTACCTGCCGGCAAACTCAATCTCCGATATAACCGGGATATTGCGTTCCCGCAGCTTTTTCACGATCGGCGCCTTTTCAGGTATGCCAGGGCTTTTGATCACTTCAACGGCCTTTAGTATCACGTCCTCGGTATGCTGATTTTCCTCAAACGGAATGTTCCATCCTTCGAGCTGCTTTTTGTAATTGCCGGCTATCGCTCCAAAATCCGAGACAAAAACATCATACCCTTGCTTTTGCGCAAGGTATGCCGCTCCCACCCCGCTTTCGCCGGCCCCAAGAATGACTATATTTTTGCCCGAACTCATTTATCTTTATTTTCTATTTCTCTTTTCAACAATAAAACAATCTATCTCCCACCCCAACTTTCTAACCTTACCACTTCCCCACTTCCGGACTTTCCGACTTCCGGACTTCCGGACTCTCCTCTACCTCAGCTTCAATGTAATAAACGTCATTATCGCCAGCAGGATGCCGATGATCCAGAACCGGGTAACGATCTTCGCTTCATGAAATCCTTTTTTCTGATAATGGTGATGCAATGGGGCCATTAAAAACACCCTTTTGCCTGCGCCGAACTTGCGTTTTGTATATTTGAACCACGACACCTGTATGATGACCGAGAGGTTTTCGATAACGAAAATCCCGCAGAGCAGTGGCAAAATGAGCTCTTTACGAATCATGATGGCAAACACGGCGATGATGCCACCTATCGCCAGGCTGCCTGTATCGCCCATGAAAACCTGTGCCGGAAATGAATTGTACCACAGGAAGCCAACGCATGCCCCGACAAACGCACCTGCAAAAACTACCAGCTCGCCCGAGTTGGGGATGTACATGATGTTCAGGTAGTCGGCAATAATCGTGTTGCCCGAAACATATGCCAATATCGCCAGGGTGATACCGATGATAGCGGATGTACCCGTCGCGAGGCCGTCAATACCATCGGTGATGTTTGCACCATTGGATATGAAGGTGATAATGACGATGACGAAAAACATAAACACCAGCAACGAATAATGGTCGGATGTTGCCGGCCCGATGAACTTGAGCACCTTGCCATAGTCGAACTCATTGTTCTTGTAAAAGGGCATGGTAGTTTTGGTCGACCGCACATCTTGTGTATATACAGGAGTATTGCCACGCATGTGGAAATTAACCGGCGCATCTATCGTCACTGGCAGCTTTACTTCCTGGCGGATGATGATGTCAGGATTGGAATACATGGTGAGGCCAATAAATAAGGCCAGGCCCACTTGTCCTATTATCTTAAACCTGCCGGCAAGCCCCTCTTTGTTTTTGCGGAAAACCTTTATGTAGTCGTCAAGAAAACCTATCCCGCCAAGCCATACAGTGGTCACCAGCATCATGATGATATAGATATTATCCACTTTGGCAAATAGAAGCGTGGGTACCAGTATGCCTAAAATGATGATGATACCCCCCATGGTAGGCGTACCCGATTTTTGCATCTGGCCTTCCAGGCCCAGGTTCCTCACCGTTTCGCCAACTTGCTTAAACTGGAGGTAATCAATCAAACGACGGCCAAAAACAGTTGTTACCACCAACGAGGTGATCACAGCCATCGCCATCCTGAAGGTGATGTACTGGAATACGCCCGCCCCGGGTACGTTGTAATTTTTGTTAAGCCACGTGAATAAGTAGTAGAACATTTTTCTTTATATACTTCAAGAAACCATATCTTTAAAAACCTCCGCCAGTTCTTCCATGTCATCGAAGTGATTGCGGACACCGTTTATTTCCTGGTATTTTTCGTGCCCCTTGCCGGCTACCACTACAATATCGCCGGGTTTTGCCAGCGCACAAGCGGCTTTAATGGCCTGACGGCGGTCGACGATGCTCAGCACATGCCGCTTGAAGGCCGCGTCAACACCCGCTTCCATTTCTTTAATAATCTGTTCCGGGTCCTCACTACGCGGGTTATCCGAGGTGAGGATCACTTTGTCGCTCCATTCACAGGCGGTATGGGCCATAATTGGTCTTTTGGTTTTATCCCGGTCGCCGCCGCAGCCTATCACGGTTATTACCTTTTCGTTGCCTTTCCGGATATTGTGGATGGTAGCCAAAATATTTTGCACCGCATCTGGCGAATGGGCATAATCCACAATGCCGATCACCCCGTTTGGGGCCGCGATATATTCAAACCGGCCCCGTGCACCGGTCAATTTGCTAAGGCTTGTTAAAATTTTCGTCTTGTCCTGGTCAAGCAGCATGGCGGCAGCATAAACCGCCAGCACGTTGTAAGCATTGAAAGTGCCTACCATCTTAAACCAAACTTCTTCCCCGTCAATCTGCAGCAGCATCCCTTCAAATCTGTTCTCAATAATGCGTGCCTTATAGTCCGCCATGCTTTTTAGCCCATAGGTCTTGCGGTGTGCTTTTGTATTTTGCAGCATCACGTTCCCGTTCTTGTCGTCGGTATTGGTCAGCGCAAAAGCGTTAGGCGACAGGCCGTCAAAGAAGGCTTTTTTCGCCTTCAGGTAGCTTTCGAAGGTTTTATGGTAATCGAGGTGATCGTGGGTCAGATTAGAGAAAATACCCCCAGCAAAAGTCAACCCGGCGATGCGGTGTTGCGCGATGGCATGCGAACTCACCTCCATAAAACAATAATCGCAGCCTTGTTCAACCATGTCGGCCAATAATTGATTCAGTTCAACTGGGTCAGGTGTGGTATGGGTAGCCTGGACAACCTGCCCGTTAACCTGGTTTTCCACAGTTGATAGTAACCCGCACTTGTAACCCAGGTCCCTGAAAAGCTTGTACAGTAAGGTGGCAATCGTGGTCTTTCCATTAGTACCGGTGACACCTACCAGCTTTAATTGCGACGAAGGGTTATCATAAAAATTGGCCGCTACAATACCGAGGGCAACAGACGAGTCTGCTACCATTAAAAAATCCACTTCGCCTGTAACGCGGGAAGGCAGTTCCTCGCAGATCACGGCCACAGCGCCGTCTTCAACCGCTTTCAGAATATAGTCGTGCCCGTCGGAAACTGTCCCTTTCACTGCAACAAACAGCGAGCCCGGCACCACCTTCCGCGAATCAAACACCACGGCCGATATTTCCATATCCGCGCTGCCCTGCAATTCAGTGAATGCAAGCCCATCCAGTATATCGCTTAAATACTTCATTGCAATGTGATTAGTATTTTTGAACCCTTTGGCACAATACTGCCCCCGGCAACGGACTGGCTGACAACCGAGCCGCTTCCCCGTACCGTAACTTTATAACCCGCATTACCCAGCAAATACAGCGCGTCGCTGAGTCCCATGCCGGTCAACGACGGCACTACGCCGCTCTTAAACCCAGTTTCCTCGTATGGAACACCGTTGCTGGTATCTACGCTGCCGGTTTGGGCGTTGTTCGATGCATATAATGGCTTTATGCCCAATTGCGCATAAACCTGCTTAGTTGCTTTGGTGTTGCCCTTTTTGATAACCGGCATATTGGTATTGCCCACATAATGTACAGGCGCCGGGTGATTGAGCTGCAGGTCATACGCATACACCTTGTCGGCTATCTCTTTAAAGGCAGGACCGGCTACCAATGCCGCCAGGTATATCCCTTCTGCAGTTGGATGATTTATCACTACGATCATGGAATATTTGGGATGATTAGCCGGGAAATACCCGCAGAACGATGCCTGGTAGGTTTTATTAACACCATACCCCGTCTTTCCGTTTGCAACCTGGGCGGTACCTGTTTTACCGGCGACCTGGAATAGTGACCCTTTGAACAGATTTTTCCCTGTGCCTTCAGTAACCACACCTTCCAGCAGGCTCCTCATTTTGCCCAATGTCGCGTCAGAGCATACTTTTTCATTGATCGTGCGTGCCTGGAACTGCTCAACCGTGTTGCCAAGCCTCCTTACCTCTTTCACCAAAATCGGCGCTATCATTTTCCCATTGTTGGGCACCGAATTATAAAATGTGAGCATCTGCAATGGCGTGATCTTCATCTCGTACCCGTAGGCCATTTCAGGAAGCGTATAGTACTTATTCCAGGTATGGCTTTTAGGGTTTTTGATCAACGGGTCGCCCTCGCCCGGAATCTGCAGGACCAGCTTTTCGTTTAAATGATAGCTGTATAACTTGTCGGTAAACTCTTTGGGGTTATTGTTGTAATGCTCATAAACAAATTTGGCAGCCGCTACGTTTGACGATTGTTCAAACGCCTGTTTGGCCGTCAATCCATAGAGATGTTCAACGTCGGTAATGGTCGGGCCTTTGGGTATCTTATACTTACCGCCTTCCGCATCAATCATAGTATTGGTATCGATCTTGTGCTGATCGAACAAGGTCATATAAGTAGCCAGCTTAAAGGTAGAACCAGGATCTGCAGCCTCGCTTATCGCGTAGTTGTATTTCTCCTCGTAGTCGCCGTCCGGTGTCCGCGTAAAGTTCGCAATCGCCTTTATCTCCCCAGTCGCAACTTCCATTAATACAACACTGCCATGATCAGCCATTGTTTTTTCCAACTGGTCCTTCAAAGCTTTTTGCGCCACGTCCTGGAAATTCACATCGATGGTCGAAATGATATCCGCCCCGTCTTTGGGCGCAATATCTTCCTGGCCGTCATTAACCGGTATCCATATGCCGCCCGGCATACGCTGTACAAGCCGCTTGCCGTCCTCGCCATCTATATACTTCGCGTACGCCCCTTCCAGGCCCACGGCGTTTTTAATATTATCGTTTTTATACCCTATGGTCCGAGCGGCAAGGGATTCGTAAGGCAATACGCGCTTGTTTTGCTCCACCGCAATTAATCCGCCACGGTATTTACCCAAATTAAAAATGGGGAATTTGCGTACTTCCTGTAGTTCATCATAGGCTACTTTACGCCTGATCAACTGGTACCGCGAACTGTCATTACGGGCATCACGTAACATCCTCGAATATTCCCGTGGTGTTTTGTCCTTAAAAAACTCCGACAGCTTTAAAGCAAGTGAGTCTACCTTTTCGTTGAACACCCTGTCGTCGGAAATACCCGATGCCAGCATATCCATATGAAGCTCGTATTCCGGCACCGACGTTGCGAGCAGGCTCATGTCATGGGCGTAAATGTTTCCCCTTGTGGCCTCAATAGTTTGGTATTGGGTGGAATGAGTTTCGGCCATTGCCCGCCACTTTTTACCTTGCACATATTGCACACGGTACAGCTGGACTATCACGGCTGTAGCTAAAACCAGTATCAGCCCAAATGCCAGGTAAACCCTGATGAGGATGTTGGTTCTAATGCTCATTTTGTACCTCCTCTGCATCAAGTACCTGCGGCGGCTGCTCCGGTTGCCTTAAGCCCAAAGTGTCTGCCGCTACCTTTTTGGCAACCTCGCTTATTGTACTCTTAAAAGCGAGTTTGGCCTTTATCGATTTGTATTCCCAGCTCAGCTCGTTTACCTGTTTTCCTATTTTGTCAATATCACGAACATTGCGTTCGGCAAGGTTCCGGTTAGCAATGTATATCATCCCAAGCAGGGCAATAAAAAGTATAAATGGCAATGCCCTCGTCGCCGAATCGGCGCTGAATTTATTAGTCAGGTATTTGAACAAATAGTTGTCAGGGATTTCCTTAACCGGCTTTTCCTCCACAACCAGGTTTTGTTCCTCTTCCTCTTCCTCGATTTGCGCGCGTAAACGATTTGTCATTTCTTTACCGCAATTCTTAATTTTGCGCTCCGTGCCCTGTTATTGATCTTTATTTCTTCTTCCGATGCCGTTATCGCCCCGCGACTGACGGCATCAAAAGGCTTGTTATCGTTGCCGTAAAGGTCTTTTTCAACTTCGCCGCTGAATTTGCCTTTGCCGATGTAGTTTTTGACCAGCCTGTCCTCCAGCGAATGGTAGGACATTACCACGAGGCGCCCGCCCGATTCGAGCACTTCCGCTGATTGTACCAAAAACTGCTTCAAGGCTTCCAGCTCCTGGTTCACTTCGATGCGCAGCGCCTGGAAAACCTGCGCGAGGTATTTATTTTCTTTCCCTTTGGGGATACGCGCTGCAATGACGTTTTTCAGATCCGCAACGGTAATAATCGGCTGATGAAGCCTGGCGGTCGCTATGGTACTGGCCAGCGATTTGGCATTCTGTATTTCACCATAGATCCCGAATATGCGGTGCAGTTCAGCCTCCGGGTAGCAGTTCACCACTTCTTTGGCGGTGAGCGGCGATTGCCGGTTCATACGCATATCGAGTTCCGCATCAAAACGGATGGAAAAGCCGCGTTCAGCCTCGTCAAACTGATAAGACGATACGCCGAGGTCGGCCAGTATACCGTCAACCGGGATGGCATGATGCAGGCGGCAGAAATTTTTAAGGTATCTGAAGTTCTGGTCTATAAAAACAAAACGCTTGTCGTCGATCGCATTTTGTCGGGCATCAGCGTCCTGGTCAAATGCCAGCAGCTTTCCATACTTATTGAGATGGCTTAAAATGGCGCGGGAATGTCCGCCACCGCCAAAAGTTACGTCAACATAGGTACCTTCAGGCCGGATGGCCAGCCCTTCCATACATTCATCAAGCATTACAGGAGTATGGTATTTATCCATTGTTTGTCTCCTTTCCTTTGGCCATCTTCTCGCCAAGCCTTTTAAAGTCTTTTGGCTCGGTGGTGATGGTTCCCTGGTGAGCCTCGCTGTTCCAAACTTCTATCCGGTTAAGCAGACAGGTGAGCACTACGTCCGTTTTGATCTCGGCGTGGTCGAGCAGAAATTGCGGCAGATTCACCCTCCCTGCAGCATCCAATGTCAATTCCGTGGCTCCACGCATAAAATATCTCAGGTATGCTATATCTTCTTCATCATATTCGTTAAGTTTGCTTTGCAGTTCCTCCAATTTGGTTTCCCATTGTTTTTTTGTGTAGATGACCAGGTATTTTTTAAAGCCACGATTGATCACCAGCCCGTCCGATTCAGCTTCAGGAAGCTTCTTCTTAAGGCCGGAAGGGACCATCATGCGTCCTTTATTATCCAGTTTACACTCAAATTCGCCGGTGAGGAATGACATTTTAAAACTTTGACCCGATTAGCAATGTAAAATTAAAACACTTTTCCCACTTTCATCCACTTTCTCCCACAAAGTTACTAACAGTTGTGCAATCAACCTGTGAATTAGTGTGGAATGGTGTTTATTAATTAAGAACAAATAAGAAGATTGGGGATTCGACTGTGTTTCTGCCTAATTTTAAATCACTTAGCTCCCGGAGGCATGAAAAAGATATCCCTTGCGGGTCAGCGTAACCTGACTATCGATTTTTTGGGCAAAAAGGTGCGGCTGGCGGTGTCCGAACAGGGCGTGGAAAATGTTTGCCGGCTCGAAACAATTAAAAACCTTGATAAATTCGCCGTATCACGAGAGGAGCATCTATTTAAGGGACGCTTACAGCTTCATAAGGATGAAACAGGCATAAAGGTTATCGTAAAGGGGGAAATTGTGGGAATAATTAGCGAGGATTTGTTTAAAAATGTGCTATTATGATGTCTTCTCTGTTTTTTTTATCCGATCGTCGGGAGGGATTGTCCGTTGACACATTAAAATCCAAAAATCTCTATATTCACATTGTTTTAATTTCAACTAAAAACCGGCAGTTATGCACCTTTTTACATCCTTTTCTAAAGTCAAATCCGCACTGATATTTCTGTTGGCAATTACGGCGACACAGGCTTCAACAGCACAGGTCATCACCGCCGATTCCATCGACCGCCTGGTGGCCCGCACGCTAAAAACATTTGATGTACCGGGCATCGCGGTGGCGATTGTAAAGGATGATAAAGTGATCTTCGCGAAAGGTTACGGCTATGCGTCGCTCAATACGCATAAAAAAGTGGATGAAAATACGTTGTTTGGTATTGCTTCCAATAGCAAGGCGTTTACCACGGCAGCGATCGGGATTTTGGTTGACGAAGGCAAGATCAAACTCGACGACAAGCTAACCGACTATATCCCCGAGTTTAAAATGTACGACCCCTATGTTACCGCTGAATTTACGGTAAGGGATATGCTTACGCACCGCAGCGGGCTGGGACTGGGGGCGGGCGACCTGATGGATTTCCCGGATTCAACGGACTTTACAGTAGCCGATATGATTCACAACCTGCGTTACTTTAAGCCGGCATCCAGTTTTCGCAGCAAATACGATTATGACAACCAATTGTATAAAGTTGCCGGCGAGGTGATCAAACGTGTGTCGGGCATGAGCTGGGAAGATTTTATCGAAACACGCATTATGAAGCCCCTAAAGATGGATCATAGCTCGGCAGCGTACCAGCGGATAAAAAATTATTCCAATGTAGCTGATGCCCACGCGCCTGTAGACGGCAAGGTGGTGGTGATCCCGCGGTATATCACCTATACCGGCAATTCCGCCGGGGGCATCTATTCCAGCGTTGCCGATCTGAGCAAATGGGTGATCATGCAGATGAATAACGGCAAATACGATGATGGCAAACAATTATTCAGCGAAGCCATCCACCGGCAGATGTGGACGCCCCAAACCATTGTGCCAGTGGGTGAAAACACGCCTTATAATACCCATTTTGGTGCATACGGGCTCGGGTGGTTCCTGAGCGATGTTAAGGGATATAAGGAAGTAAACCACACCGGCGGCATAGACGGGATGGTTACCAAGATCACTTTATTACCTGAACTTAAACTGGCCATTATTGTGCTTACCAACCAGGAATCGGGCGCTGCATTCAGCGCCATAACCAACCAGATAAAGGACAGCTACCTGGGCATCACCGGCCGCGACTGGATAAAAAATTACAGCGACCAGGTGAAAGCAGCCCAACAAGGCGCCGATGCCGTAATGGCCGGTGTTTGGCAGCAGGTAGACCGGATGCAGCACAATGCCTCGGCCGTGGATTATACCCCGATCACCGGCACCTACCATGATAACTGGCTCGGGGATGTTTTCATCAGCATGAAGGACGGGAAACTATGGTTCAACGCCAAACACTCACCAAAGCTTAATGGTCAGGTGCTGCCTTACAAAGGCGATACATTTGTGATCAAATGGGCCTACCGCAGTATGGAAGCAGATGCCTATGCCATGTTCTCGTTTGACGAAAACGGCAGACCTTCGGGCCTGAAGCTAAAGCCCATATCTCCGTTAACGGATTTTAGCTTCGACTTCCAGGATCTGGATTTTAAGAAGGTGGAGTAGAGCGCCTCTTTTCTCCCCCTTTTGTCATCTCGACGAAGGAGAGATCTTATACAAGCGATATTGAACATTATGCGGAGCTATAATTTTTTATGTGTACGTCGTCACCCCCCTTTCCCCTTTTGTCATCTCGGCGAAGGAGAGATCTTATACAAGCGATATTGAACATTACGCGGAGCTATAATTTTTATGTGTACGTCGTAACCCCCTTCCCCCTTTTGTCATCTCGACGAAGGAGAGATCTTATACAAGCGATATTGAACATTATGCGGAGCTATAATTTTTATGTGTACATCGTCACCCCCCTTTCCCCTTTTGTCATCTCGGCGAAGGAGAGATCTTATACAAGCGATATTGAACATTATGCGGAGCTATAATTTTTATGTGTACATCGTCACCCCCCTTTCCCCTTTTGTCATCTCGGCGAAGGAGAGATCTTATACAAGCGATATTGAACATTATGCGGAGCTATAATTTTTATGTGTACATCGTCACCCCCCTTTCCCCTTTTGTCATCTCGACGAAGGAGAGATCTTAAACACGCGATATTGAACATTATGCGGAGCTATAATTTTTATGTGTACATCGTCACCCCCTTTCCCCTTTTGTCATCTCGACGAAGGAGAGATCTTAAACACGCGATAAGTGAACATTATGCGGAGCTATAATTTTTATGTGTACATCGTTACCAATGCCACCAGGACAGTCCTTTACACCGGCGTAACAAATGACCTAAACCGCCGCGTTTACGAACACAAGGAAAACAGAGGGAACCCGGCAACATTCGCCGGAAAATACTATTGCTATAACTTAGTCTATTTCGAACACTACACGCATATCAATTTCGCGATAGCCAGAGAAAAAGAGCTCAAAAAATGGAGCAGAAAAAAGAAAAACGCTTTAATAACGGAGTTCAATCCGGGTTGGAAATTTTTGAACGAGGAAATTGACGAATAGCTTTATCGTTTTACCCATTGACACACTGGTATTATTGTTGGACAGCTGACAATTCACACCAACATGCTGATTGGACGAAGCAGGGCGTATAATATCTCTCCTATCGCCGAGATGACAACAGGTTTGAAACAGATGCTCACTCTGATTATGTTGGACATATAGAAATTTTGTTCTTAAAGAATGTTTCGATGCATGGCATATAAGATCTCTTCTTCGTCGAGATGACAAAAGGGTGTGGGGAGGGATAAAATTGTGGTTCAATAAAAATTACCACTGAACAGCGTTTAAGATCTCTCCTTCATCGAGATGACAAAGTGTGTGTGGGTGGATAGAATTATGGTTCAATAAAAATTACTACTAAACGGCGTATAAGCTATCTCCTTCGCCGGGATGACTAAAGGAGGTGTTCTATTTTATTATTCAAACCTTTTCAAATACGCCTTATCTATCAGTTCACCATACCATATATCGCTCTTTAGGTCCATGCTAAACCACGGCGACCGGTATTTCAGTACCTGTATATTCTGGGCGGGCATAAAACTTTGCGCCAGCAGGAACAGCTTCTTGTGCCGGCTATTTTCAACAACGTCCATCACAATAAAACAGTGCCCCGGCGATCCGCCTTTGATAAAGACATCGCCGGTTTGCAGGTCATCAGGATTTTTAACTTTCTTTAATTCTTTATCCAGCGACAAGGTGCCTGCATAGGCAAACACGAGGTTCATATAACGCATAAAAGTGGTGTAGCCATAATCTTTTTTGCCTTTCAAAACCCAACGGCCATTGCTGTATCGGTAGCCGTTGGCATAATGGATATAGTCGCAACGGAAACCACTTTCAAAATGGAACGCTATTTCTTCGAATCTTTTTTGCTGGTACAAGTATTCACCCCGCAGACGCATAACGGCATCGGCGCATTGCTGCAGGTCTTCGTGGCCAACGCTCATGTCCACCACGGCAGCTGTGAAAACATCAGTCGCGGCAATGTCGCCGTTGTAGGTATGGGTGTGGGCGCCAGGCGGCATTAATGGCAGGCTTTGAAGATACGCGCCAAAACTACCGGGCGTTACAGCTACCTGCCGGTAACCTTCGGGCGGACTAAAACGCGTCAAAACTGTATCAACCGGTGCAAAAAGCAGGCTGACAAACCCAATAACCGTTATTAAAAGTGTTTTCATTTAGTTTTCTTCAATTGATCAATTCGGGGCGGTATTCAAAATGCATGGTATCATAATGATACCACTTGCCACCCCATAAAAATCCATGCTTTTCAAATATATCCACAATAAGTTGTGGTATCCTGTTTTTGTAAGGTACCGCTGCATTTTCATCAGTGCATTTACAGGCCCATTGCCAGTAGTCGGAGTATTGGGTATTGATATCGATCGTCATCCCATAGCTATGCATACTGTGGCGCGTGGTGCCCGCAATATTACGCCAGGTAAAAGTGCCGCCAATATTGGTTAAATACTTTTTGAGTTCCGGGTGCTGATCCAGTTCATTGGAAATTTCTTCCAGCTTTTTATCGATGCCGTTTACACGCGTAACCCTTATTTTTTGGCCTACCAGTTTTGGGCACCAGGTAATCGTTGTGAGGTTCCGGCTAACTTCCGCTTCTGTGTGGCCGTAGATTTTTTGAAAGAACAGATCGTTTCGGATTCTTCCAGGATCATAGCCCAATGCAGGCAGCAACGCAAGTTTACCGGTGGTATAACGTTGGCGGAACATGTCTTTTAGGTCGGGGTTTTGCAATTGGGCGCCAAGAGATTTGTTCTTGATGCCATCGTCCCACAGCATTTTCGTGCCATCTTTAAAGATAATGTGATTATCGGTAAAACCGGACACATGTGCAGGGTAATAGTTAATGAGTCGTTTTGCGTCGGCCGGGATTGTATCCAGCGGGTTTTTATATAGTACTTCGTTCCCGGGTGAGTTTAAACCAACTTTAATGGTCGACGCCAAAAAAAGTGTTACAAATAATGCTGTTTCTTTTATCACAAATGATCAACTGAATAATTTTCCGGGGTTCTATAAAGTAAAGTATATTATTTTTAATAAATTAGGACACAAAAGAAGACGTCAAATATTAGAAACAAACCTGAACTTATGCGTAAAATTATATTTATCTTACTGTTTTTAACAAATTTTCCCTTTCTAAAGGCGCAATCAATCACACAAACTCCGGAATGGAAACAATTACTGACTGATTTGAAAACCGAAAAATGGCAGGAGGCCAATGATCTCTCAAATCAATGTTTAAAAACAGCTATAGCGACCGAGCCGGGAAGCAATATGATCCCGATACTTCGATATATGGTTATTTTTAGCGAATCGGGCTTAATGAATGATGGCAAGCTATCACAAGAAAAAGCGTTGTTGGCAGTTAAGGGATTTGAAGGTATGGTAATCGCTTTACCGGGCCATCCCATTTCCGTAAAACGTGGATTCAACAGTATAACAATGCACGACGAAAAAACAGACTCGCTATTCATAACGGCAACCAACAGTGCAGCGACAAACATTTTCGCATTTGAATATGTTGCCCTTCGCGACGTATGGCCGGTAGATGACTTTAAAAACAACGCAGGCAAGATGTGCCGGTTAAGCGGCACTTTAACCTCGATAACAGTAGAAGGGCATATACTCCCGCGCTTTCGGATTATTATCAGCGATGGTCAATACCAGATACTGAATTGACCATTGGAATAAATGTACGATCGATAATATCGTCACATATTCCTTCGATACTGGCCGCCCACTTCATACAAGGCATGCGATATCTGCCCCAGTGAGCAATATTTACAGGCTTCCATCAGGCTTTCAAAGATATTCCCGCCGGCAATAGCAGTTTCCTGGAGGTTTTTTAGCAGCTGAGGTGTGACACTTTCATTCCGGTCCTGGAATTTATGCAAAGCGGTTATCTGGAATTGCTTTTCTTCTTCGGTGGCGCGGATAACTTCGGAGGGCAAAATTGTCGGTGATCCTTTTTTGTTGAGAAATGTATTTACGCCGACGATGGGGTATTCGCCGTTATGCTTTAGTGTTTCGTAGTACAGGGATTCTTCCTGTATTTTCCCGCGCTGGTACATGGTTTCCATAGCGCCGAGGACGCCACCGCGGTCATTGATGGCTTTAAACTCGGCCATAACAGCCTCTTCCACCAGGTCGGTCAGTTCTTCGATGATGAATGCACCCTGCAGGGGGTTTTCATTCTTTGCCAGGCCCAGCTCGCGGTTGATGATAAGTTGAATCGCCATCGCCCGCCGCACCGACTCTTCTGTCGGGGTGGTAATGGCTTCATCATAAGCATTGGTATGCAGCGAGTTGCAATTATCGTAAATGGCATAGAGCGCCTGAAGGGTAGTGCGGATATCGTTAAAATCGATTTCCTGCGCATGGAGCGACCGGCCGCTGGTTTGGATATGGTATTTCAGCTTTTGGGAACGGTCGTTGCCCTTATATTTATTTTTAACGGCCTTTGCCCATATGCGCCGGGCTACCCTGCCAATCACCGCGTATTCCGGGTCGATGCCATTTGAAAAGAAAAAAGACAAATTCGGAGCGAAATCATCGATGTTCATGCCCCTGCTCAGGTAATACTCCACGTAGGTAAACCCGTTGCTGAGCGTGAACGCAAGCTGTGTGATCGGGTTGGCGCCGGCTTCGGCGATATGATACCCGGATATCGACACCGAGTAAAAATTCTTCACGTGTTGGTCGATAAAATACTGCTGTATATCCCCCATCATGCGCAACGCGAATTCCGTCGAAAAAATGCAGGTATTCTGCGCCTGGTCTTCCTTTAATATATCAGCCTGCACCGTACCGCGGACGGTCGAGATGGCTTTAGCCTTTATTTTTTTGTAAACATCCGCTGGCAAAACCTGGTCACCGGTCAGGCCAAGCAACGTCAGGCCCAGGCCGTCATTGCCGGTTGGTAATTCGCCGTCATAATATGGCCTGTCTAGCCCTCTATCGTCATAAACCTCTTTGAACTTCGCGTCCACCAGATGCGCCAGCCCATGTTCGCGAATATATTTTTCGCATTGCTGGTCGACTGCCGCATTCATAAAGAAGCCAAGCAGCATCGGCGCAGGCCCGTTTATCGTCATGGAAACCGACGTAGCTGCCTCGCACAAATCAAAACCAGAGTACAACTTTTTTGCATCCTCCAGCGTAGCTATGCTCACCCCTGAGTTGCCGATCTTGCCGTAAATATCCGGGCGGCGGTGCGGGTCTTCGCCGTAAAGTGTAACCGAATCGAACGCTGTTGACAAGCGGTGTGCAGGCTGTCCCAGCGATACATAATGAAACCGTTTGTTCGTCCTTTCGGGGCCGCCTTCACCGGCAAACATGCGCGTTGGGTCTTCGCCCTCGCGCTTAAGGGGGAAAACGCCGGCAGCATAGGGGAACTCGCCAGGGAGATTTTCAGTGAGCATCCAGCGTAAAAGATCGCCCCAGGCAGTATATTTTGGTAAAGCTATCTTCGGGATCCGCAATTGCGACAGCGACGTGTAATAAAGCGGCAGTTTGATCTCCTTGTGTCTGACGTGATAAATAAAATTATCAGCGGTATATTGTTTAACCGTTTCTGGCCAGGTTTGCAATAGTCGTTTGCATTCCGGCGACAATCGTTCCTCAAGGCTGTTTTTGATGGCTTCCAGGGACGCAAATTCTCCGAGAGAGGCAAAATGTTGCGGAGCCGCAGGGTGCAGGGTCTCTACGCCGCGCTCTTTCAGCATTGCCATCACACCATCCAATTGGAACAACTGCTGCGCAATAACGCACTGCGCATCCACCCATTGGTTATAGGCATTACTGTTCTCGACAATCTCCGCCAGGTAACGATTCTTATCGGGCGGAATGATATAGGTTTTTTCTTGCTCCCCCCCTTTTACCTTTTGTCCATCGCCTTTCGCAGCACCCAAATCCACGCCGGTTTTTGCCATTACACCGTTCATCAATGCAGTGAACAGTGCATTCATGCCGGGATCGTTAAACTGCGAGGCCATGGTGCCGTATACCGGGACATCTTCGTCTTTAGCTGTAAAAAGCTGGTGATTGCGTTTGTATTGCTTTCGCACGTCGCGCATGGCGTCCAGGGCGCCGCGTTTGTCAAATTTGTTGAGCGCCACCAGGTCGGCAAAATCCAGCATATCGATCTTTTCGAGCTGCGTGGCCGCGCCAAACTCGGGTGTCATTACATACAGGGACA
>Ga0206864_1092_pt1 | contig 31096 bp, 26 predicted proteins | sample Alteio_BWOrgCont_42_FD_152632 | JGI IMG/M metagenome (GOLD analysis project Ga0206864, IMG submission 152632) | Enriched cells from forest soil in Barre Woods Harvard Forest LTER site, Petersham, Massachusetts, United States -... | ecosystem: Environmental > Terrestrial > Soil > Temperate forest >...
AGTGGGAGTATCCCTGGTTTGCGGCCTGGGACCTGGCTTTCCATGCTGCCACATTCATCCACGTTGACCCGGAATTTGCGAAGCAGCAATTGCTGGTGATACTCCGGGAATATTATATGCACCCCAATGGGCAAATACCGGCTTATGAATGGAATTTCAGCGATGTAAACCCGCCCGTTCATGCATGGAGTGTTTGGTATGTGTACGAGACAGACAAAAAGAAAACGGGCATATCAGACTGGGATTTCCTGGAGCGGTCGTTCCAAAAGCTGCTCATGAACTTTACCTGGTGGGTAAATCAAAAGGATGCGAGTGGTACAGATATATTTGAAGGCGGGTTTCTTGGCCTGGATAATATTGGCGTTTTTTGACAGAAACAGTATGCCGCCTGGCATTAAAAAGTTGCAGCAGGCAGATGCAACCAGCTGGATGGCAATGTACTCCCTGAATATGCTGCGCATTTCGCTTGAGCTGGCGCATCACAACCAGGCTTATGAGGAATCAGCTGCCAAATTTTTTCGCCACTTTTTGAATATAGGCTGGGCCATGCACCATATCGGGAAAAGAGAAATAGCCTTATGGGATGAAGACGATGCATTTTATTATGATGCCATACAATTTGAAAACGGCGCCAGCCAGCGGTTGAAAGTTCGTTCACTGGTCGGCATTATTCCATTGCTGGCTGTAGAAATAATGCACACTGACTTATTTACAAAACTAAAGGAATTTAATACCAGGCTTGGAAGCATTAAACGCACACGGCCCGATTTAACCAAAGTAATTTCGGACATTGAAAAGAAAAACAAATACGGCAACTATTTATTTGCCATTATGATTGGCGACCGGCTTGAGCACCTGTTGAAAAGGCTTTTAGATGAGGATGAGTTTTTATCAGATTACGGGATCCGCTCCTTGTCAAAATGCTACCAGGACACACCTTTTGTATTTGGCTACAAGGGAAGCGAATACAACATTAAGTATGAGCCGGGCGAAAGTTCAAGTTCCATGTTTGGCGGCAATTCTAACTGGCGCGGGCCAATATGGCTGCCCATTAATTATTTGATCATACACGCCCTGAGAAAATATTATGAATATTATGGCGATGCCTACACGTATGAATTTCCGGCACGGTCGGGAAACAAATTAACGCTGAAACAAATAGCTAATGAACTTACCAAAAGGCTATTAAAGATTTTTGAAAAAAATGACGCGGGGGCATATCAGTACCATTCGGCAGAACAGGGCCAATGGTCAAACGAACATTTTAAAGAACATCACCTGTTTTATGAATTTTTTCACGGCGATACCGGCCAGGGATTGGGCGCTTCCCATCAAACAGGGTGGACCGCCTTGTTAGCTAATTTGTTGTTGGAAATGGATGAGGATTAACGCAAAAACCATCTCAAGATAGTTTCCTGTCCTCGCAGGGTCTCTCGAAGAGGACCCTGCGCCCGGAGACTGTGTGAAACCGGGTTATTGAGCATCGCAGGGTCCTCTTTGAGTTTAAGTTTACCCATAAAATGATCCACCCGGGCGCAACTAATAGATCCAGCATTTGCCATGACAAATTTTATATATCTAAAAATCAACAACTTGTCATTGCGAGCGAGGAACGAGCGTGGCAATCGCGAACTGTGCACGACTCCAACGGATGACTGCCGAGCAATGCCGCTCTGCAAAGTTCGCGATTGCCGCGCTTCGCTCGCAATGACAAAGTTTTTTGTGGGTTAACTTAAATCTTCGAGAGACCCTGCGGAGAGGATAGAAATTGCGGAGACGATAGAAATTATTTAAAAAAAATGTTAGCAGTCAAGTAAATAACACAGAATAAAATGGTGCCCAACAATATATAAACTATAAGATAGGAAATGTAAATTGGAGGACGACTTTGATCGTGCAAAAATAATTTTTCGTTCATTTTGGTAATGTCAACTTTATCAGAAATAATCTGTAAGATCAAAATTCTCCATTCATTGCACTTTTTCCAGATGCCAAATTCAACCAGTCCTGCGATTAATCCTAATGAAATCCAACATGCAAACGATATTATTATTAAAACCCAATGCAATCGGGATAATTCAAATCCTTTGGGGATTTTTTTAGGGCCAAAAAATGCAGAACTTATCAGCAAAAATGGGCCAATATAAATTAAAGACATTACCTGGTTTCGCCAACTGTTACGCAAAGTAGTAATTGTTGATATTTCATTAGTAAGGTGAGCAATTATGCTAATTTTTAATGCTGGTCCTGTGTTTTCTATTTTATTATTTTCGTTCTCCATAGCTATCAGTTTTTGATTTAAAAATTGATGAAAACATAGAAAATATTTACCTAATCAATGCTTTTAGCGCCTATAATATGTAGAAAACCTAATAAGGAAATTATTATATAACAAAAATCCAGTTCACCCTTTTTAACTGCGAAATTTTTTCTTGATGGAAACTTATGGTGATTGTTATGATAACCTTCGCCAATCATTAAAATATCTATTTTAAATAGGTTTTTAGAACTGTTATTGTTTTCAAAATTCACTTTCCCATATTTATGTGCAAACCAATTGATAATTACTCCTTGAATAGAACCCATTACAACATGAATAGGAATTAGTAAATAATAAATTGCGGAGGGAGCAAAAGCCATATAATACCAGACATATATTCCTGTCCATAATATTCTTGAATACCAGGTGTTACACCATTTATCAAACCATTCCCATGACGGGATATTTTTAGTAAACTTTTCATCTACCGACACTTTGTTATGTAAAATATTTACATAAATTTTGCTTGTTTGCAACATCATACTAAAAACATTTGGTTCGAACGAAGGAGAATGAGGATCATCTTTAGTATCAGTGTAAGCATGATGAAGCCTATGCATTATGCTGTATATCCTGGGACTCATAAATGAAGAACCTTGCGTAATGTATGCAAATACAAAAAAAAAACGTTCCCAAAACTTACTCATTGCAAAGCTTCCATGGGCTGCATAACGATGGAGAAAAAATGATTGTGAAAAAAGGGATAAATACCAATGAGCCAATAAGAAAATCACAATCATTTCCATAACTATTAACAAATTAATGATTTATTTCATAAAGCTAAAATAGTGATTTACAATTTAATATCGCCTAAAAACCCATTTTTATAATTTAACTAAATAAAACTAAACAATAATTTATACTTTGTCAACCCGTGAAAACACCCTATTTTCCGTCCCCGCAGGGTCTCTCGAAGAGGACCCTGCGCACGATGACTGTGTGAAACGGAATTATTGGTTCAATCGGCATTATGCAGCGCAGGGTCCTCTTTGAGAGACGCTGCGGAGACAACCATCCTGCATTTACTTAATACTTAAAATCCCATCCATTTCATCGATCCCCCTCACCAATAAAAATCACGTAGAAATACGTGGCAAATTAGGTACTTATACGCTGTGGTAAGTTTTAAATGACGCCTATTTTTGATGCTGAAAACGATTAAAATATTTTAAATAAAATTTTCATAATTATTAACTAATGCTTAAACTCGCATATTATTTCTGAGAAGAACCTGCTACCCGTCTAAGTCTACCCTTTTTTAAGATTAAACCATTTCTTGTTATAAAAACTAAATGCTAAATGCACAAACCCGCTTGCCTGCAGGCACGGGCAGAGAGCTAAAATTTGGTTATCAATACTCTTATTTCCATTTATCTGAAATTCATTAATAAACCTAATATAATATCCTAAAAATTAAATTTTCATTGGACAGTATTAAGGAAGCTCCCGAAAATCCTGTAAAGAGTAGGGCGCAGCAACCGAAAAGCGAACAGAGTAGGTATTTAGCTTAACATATTTTTATGGAAAATGCAGCTCACAATTCACTTCCTGAAAATTACAGTAATCTTAAAGGAAGTCACCGCAGCCCCCGGAATGGTGCTAAACTGGTAGGTCCAGCCGACCCCAATGAACCTGTAGCAGTAACCATCCGCGTACGACGAAACCCTGCCGCGCCCCCCGTTCCTGATATGGAATATTGGACGAAGGTAGCGCCTGGTACCCGTCATTTTATCTCGAGAGATGATTTTGCACACACCTATGGGTCTTCACAGGAAGATATGGATAAAGTAACGGCATTTGCAAAAGCGAACAAGCTTACCATAAAAGAAGTGAGCGGAGGCCGCCGTACGGTTGAAGTAAAAGGCACAGTTGACCAGATGAGCAAGGCTTTCGCGGTAAAACTTGGCATGTACAAAACAGCGGACCAAACTTACCGCGGGCGCGAAAATGAGGTTAACCTGCCAAATAACCTTGCCGGCATTGTAGAGGGGGTATTTGGCCTTGATAACAGGCAGATGGCACGCCGGCATACTCCGGAAACTTTGGTTGCCCCTGCGCCACAAGGCGGGCCGGCGCAAGCCTCGGGAATTAACCCAGTGCAGATAGCCGCCCTTCATAATTTTCCGCCTATGCCTAATGCTTTCACCCAAACCATTGCTGTACTTGAATTTAGTGATAGCACCATCGGGACATGCGGGTATAGCAGTACCGACATTTCTTCCTATTTCACCACAAACCTGGGGATAGGGCCGGGTTATGTTACCCCCGCGCTTACAACTGTTCTGGTTGACGGTGCAACAACCTCAACCGGGGGCACTAACGCCGACGCGGAAGTGGCGCTGGATATAGAAACCGCAGGCGCAGTAGCGCAGGGTGCAAAGATAGTGGCTTATTTTGCCCCTTTTACCGAAAAGGGCTGGGTAGATGCGATTACTACCATAGTGCATGATACTACCAACGCACCATCGGTATTATCTATCAGCTGGGCATGGACAGAGCTTGAGTCCCTTGGGGGGCTGGCCTGGACCCAGGCGGCCATAGATGCGGTAAGTACCACATTCCAGGAAGCCGCGTTTATGGGGATGACTGTTTTTGCCGCTTCGGGCGATAATGGGTCAAATTGCCAGATCAGCGATGGCAAAGCGCACGTATATTATCCGGCTTCTGATCCATGGATAACATCGTGCGGGGGCACTTCGATCTCCAATATATCAGGCTCAACATTCACTGAAACCACCTGGAACGATAATGGCGTTACCGGTGGAGGGATCAGTGACGTTTTCCCGCTGCCAATATGGCAAACCGAAGCCAAAGTACCGGTATCTGTAAACGCCGATAAGCGGCAGGGACGCGGCATCCCCGATATTGCGGGTTATGCCAACGGCTATTTCATCGTATTACAAGGGGCAACATCAAGCGGATGGTGGGGCACCAGTGAAGCCGCCCCGTTGTATGCAGGGCTTATGGCCGTTATAAATGCCCACCTGGGCCAGAATGCGGGCTATCTGAACCCAACCCTGTATGCACTTGCCGAAGCGCCCGGACAAACAGTGTTCCGTGATATTAATGATGGCGGCAGCAATGCTGTTGCACCGGCCCCTGGCTATAAATCGGGTCCCGGATGGGATGCCTGCACCGGGTGGGGCGCCGTTAACGGCAATGCCCTGCTGGGCGAATTGATGCGCTCGGCTAACACCCTGGAGCAAAGAGTTGGTGATTTTGACGGAGATGGCTTCGCCGAGATACTGGTTTCAAGTCCCTGGGGTATAGGTATCCTCAAACAGTCAGGCACTACTATGTCATGTCCGATGCTGCAGCCCAATGGCACCCGTTTCGGCGGCTGGCTGCTGGAAACCGCTGATAACAGATTTGGACCGATTGCCGATTATGACGGGGATGGCAAGGACGAGATACTGGTGGTCAGTGAATGGGGCATAGGCATCCTCAAACTCGACGGCAATACCATGTCGTGTCCGATGCTGCAGCCCAATGGCACCCGTTTCGGCGGCTGGCTGCTTGATACCGGTAGCAATAAGTTCGGCCCTTCTGCCAATTTCTCGGGCGGCAAACAGGCCGAGGTCTTTGTAACCAGTCCGTGGGGCATTGGCATACTTGCACTTTCGGGCAATACCATGTCGTGTCCTATGCTTCAGCCAAATGGCACCCGTTTTGGCGGCTGGCTTCTGAACACTGCCGACAACGAGTTCAGCGCTGCTGCGGATTATGATGGAAGCGGAACTGACGAGATCTTCGTAACCAGTCCATGGGGTATCGGCATCCTCAAGCTCGACGGCAGTACTATGTCGTGCCCGATGCTGCAGCCCAATGGCACCCGTTTCGGCGGCTGGCTGCTCAATACCGCTGATAACCAGTTCGGCCCGGCTGCAGATTATGATGGCAGCAAGTCTGCCGGGATATTTGTAACCAGCCCGTGGGGTGTAGGGATACTTAAACTCTCGGGCAGCACCATGGCGTGCCCGATGTTGCAGCCCAATGGCACCCGCTTCGGCGGCTGGCTGCTTGAAACTGCGGATAACCAGTTCGGCCCGGCGGCAGATTATGATGGCAGCAGCAGTGCCGGGATATTTGTAACGAGCGCATGGGGTATCGGCATCCTTAAACTTTCTGGCAGCACCATGTCGTGCCCGATGCTGCAGCCCAACGGCACCCGTTTCGGCGGCTGGCTGCTTAACACTGTCGATAATCGTTTTGGCTCGGTAGGTAATTATGGAGGCGGCGCCCAGGCGGATATTTTCGTGAAGAGTCCGTGGGGCGTAGGTATCCTCGAGCTTGCAGGCAGTACCATGGCGGCGCCGATGATGCAGCCTAATGGCACCCGTTTTGGCGGCTGGCTGCTTGAGACTACCAATAATGTATTCTGACCACAGGGGTAGTATCTTAAAATTTATATGTTTAATGGAAACCGTCCTGAATTGGGACGGTTTCTTTTTTGAGATTTACTATTCAGCATTAAAATTTATACACATTATTGATAAAAGTGAAATAATGCTGTAATTTAGTTATACTAATCATCACATCCTTAAACCTGTTAATATGTCCAACCAAAACAAAGAAGCTATGCTTAGCTGGTACGGCGAAGTATGGAATAATGGCAATGAAAATGCCATTGATAAAATGATGCACCCGGAGTCAAAGGCATTTGGTCTTGGGCCCGAACCAATTATTGGCCCATCGGGATTCAAGCCTTTTTACAAGGCTTTTAACGATGCCTATTCAGGTATTAATGTTACGCTTGACAAAACGTTTACCGACGGTGATTATGTAATATGTTTATGCACCGTAAAGGCTACCCACAAACAAACCGGCAAACCTGTTAATTTTACCGGAACATCGATAGCTTTGATGGAAAACGGGCTAATAAAGGTCGCCTGGAACCATTTCGATTTCCTGACCTTGAATTTGCAAACAGGCAAAATAAAAGAGGAACAACTGGTTTGATAGGGTGGCTGCAGTGGGCTTAAGCTATTATCAATGTTTGTCAAACCCTGTTCCGCCGGCCGTCAACCGAAATAGCATTATATTGGGTAAAATAATAAAGCACGGCAAGGTATGCGGCATAAAACAGCTGGGTAAATATGGCGTTCCACTGTTCAATAATGCTACTGCCAAAAATGAGCGACAGTATGATCGCCCAGCCCAAAATGAGGGCGAAACGGGTGAACAGTCCGAGCAACAACAATAGCCCGGTAATAAATTCGAGGAATGGCAAAACATGACCAAAGCCCGAGACAAACCCCGCAGGTAATACCGAATTGCTGAATTGCTTTACCATGCCGCCGCTAAAGGTTTCCAGTTTGGTAATGCGGATGAGACCGTGACCAAAAAAGCTTAACCCAATGGCAAGCCGGGCCATCAGGTAGGCGAATTGTTCCTTTTTCATAGTGTAGGAATTTTAGATAGTGTAACAAGAGCGGGGTGGGAATTGTTTATAGCAGGCTGTTATACCATAAAACATCACTCGGCCTTCTGACTGCATTTAGCCCCCTCTAAATCTCCCCCCGATTGGGGAGACTTTTCATTTGTCATCCATTATTTTCCGACTTCCGACTTCCCCACCTCACCCAATCCGGTAATCCCTGCGGTAATTTTTAAGTGCTTTATGAATAAGCATTTTATACAGTCCCTTAAAAAGCCTGGTAAAAAGGTATACAGCTTTTGCTTGAAACGGAAAAATGATCACTTCTTTATTCGCAGCTACGCCTTTTAAAATATGGTTTGCGGCTTTGTCGACACTTATGCCTTTTGCTACCATGTTGATGATGTTATCATGCCAGGACTGGTTTGAGTTTGGGAGTATCGCATTTTTACCTATCGAAGTGCTTATAAAACCGGGGCAAACCACATTGACTTTTATACCCAATGCTTTTGCTTCGAGGCGCAGTATTTTGGTGTAATTTACAACGGCATGTTTAGTAACGCTGTACGGGGCCATCAGGGCAAGGTAGTCGACGAGTCCGGCAGCAGAGGCAATGTTTACAATTTGCCCGGCGCCCTGTTTTAGCATATACCCATAGGCCGTTTGCGAATCATACAACACGCCATAAAAATTTATATCTATTATTTTTTTCCAGTCGTCGATGCTTAAATCCCGCATTTCGCCGCTTATGGCTATGCCGGCGTTATTAAATATAAGATCGAGTTTGCCATATCGTGCTACGACCCCGGCGATGGTGTTTTCAACATAGGCCAGTTGGGTTACGTCCAGTTTTAGGGCGGTGACGTTTTTATGTCCGGAAAGCGAAACAGTTTCGGCGGCTTTATCGGTGTCAATATCTGTACAAATTACCGTGGCGCCAGCTGCGGATAACCCCAGGCATAAACCCCGCCCGATACCCGAGCCACCACCCGTTACCAATACAATCTTATTTTGGAAATAATTGTTGTACATAATTTACATGAAAGGTAAAAATACTTTGCATCAAACATCGCTAAACTCTGACTTTTTTCTTCCGGACTTTTGGACTTTTGGACTTCCCGACTTTTTTCTATCTTTCCAAACAATGTACGACATCTGCTGCATAGGTCATATAACATCTGACAAGGTGGTCACCACCAACGCAGTAATGCACATGGCCGGGGGTACGGCCTGGTATTTCTCTCATGCGGTTAGCAAATTAGATATAAGATATCTTTTAGTTACCAGCCTTGCCCCTACTGAAATGCATTATGTAAATGATCTGCACGCTAACGGCATTGAAGTAAATATACAGCCCAGCACCAATACGGTTTATTTTGAGAATATTTATGGTGAAAACCAGGATGATCGTACCCAAAACGTACTGGCAAAAGCCGACCCTTTTGCCATCGCACAAATACAAAACATAAACGCACTCATATTCCACCTCGGCCCACTGCTGGCAGATGATATTTCTATTGATCTGATTAAAACTTTGGCCGCAAAAGGCCTGGTAAGCCTTGATGTGCAGGGCTACTTGCGTAAAGTTGAAAATCACAAGGTGTACGCCACCGATTGGCCTGGTAAAATTGAAGCCCTGCAATATGTAGATATCCTGAAAGCCGATGTAGCCGAACTGCAGGCATTAACCGGCGAAAAAGAAGTAAGCGAAGGCGCCCGGCTTGTGGCGTCATGGGGTGTAAAGGAAGTGGTAATAACCAATGGCAGCCAGGGTTCGGTAATTTATAGTGAAGGTGTTTTTTATAATATTCCTGCTTATCCGCCAAAAACAATCGTTGATGCAACCGGCTGCGGTGACACTTATATGGCGGGGTATTTATACCGGCGCATAAAAGGCGCGGGCATAGGGCAATCAGGCGAGTTTGCTGCGGCAATGGCCGGGCTTAAAACGGCAAGTTCAGGAGCTTTTATGGGGACGGAGGCGGAAGTGATGGGTTTTTTAGGGAAATGAAAAGTTAAAAAATTAATAATGAATATCGAATGTTGAATAATGAACACCGAGGTTTCTTTCAAAATTCGTTATTCGATCAGGGCAGACGCATTAAAATATTTAAATTACCAAGCACCTAAGAGAAATTCACCACGGGGAAAGAAATTAAGCAGGGAAGCGCCTTTAGGTGCTAAATATTGGTAGAAATAATAAAAAAAAGGTTTGCGTGCCGTAGGTACGTATCTGTTGGGGCGGCATTCGCGCTGATGCATGGCGGTTGTTCCGTACCCATGGCACGGTAATATTTGGCTGGTGGCTTTTTTTCTACCAATATTAGCCCCCGATGGGGGCCTTTCGTTTAAACTAATGGCTCTTGCCTGCTAATAGGGACACTATTTTAATGCGTCTGCCCTGATTATTCGACATTCGGAGTTCGATATTATTTAATTCTTAGCTAATTTTATCCTACCTTGTTTCAACCAATTCACCATGAGAAGAAAAACTTTTATACAATTAAGCGCTACCTTAATGGCAACACCCATTTTATCCCCGCTCACTTCGTTGGCACAGCAGGAACGGCTAAAAAACTGGGCCGGTAACCTTACTTACAGCACCGGCAATGTATTTTATCCCACTTCGGTTGAGGAAGTGCAGCAACTGGTAAAAAAGCACAGCAAACTAAAAGCCCTCGGCACCCGGCATTGCTTCAACAATATTGCCGACAGCCGCGACAACCTGCTCTCCACCAGCAAAATGAACAAGGTGGTTTCCATTGATCCAAAGGAAGGTACGGTAACCGTTGAAGCCGGCATAAAATACGGTGAACTTGCGCCATACCTTGATGCTAAGGGCTATGCCCTGCATAATTTGGCTTCGTTGCCGCATATTTCGGTTGGCGGGTCAATCACTACGGCTACACATGGGTCGGGGATAAAGAATGGAAATTTGGCCAGCGCCGTTAGGGGTTTGGAACTGGTAATCGCCGATGGCGGCATTGTACATCTGTCAAAAGCTGCCGACCATGAAAAGCTAAATGCGGCCGTGGTTGGGCTTGGCGCGATAGGCATTATTACCAAAGTTACGCTGCAAATACAGCCAACCTATATGGTTAAGCAGAATGTTTTTACCAATCTGCCCATAGCCCAGATGAGAGCTAATTTTGAAAAGATAATGTCGGCCGGGTATAGCGTAAGTTTGTTTTACGACTGGCAAACCGACTTAATTAACGAGGTTTGGATAAAAAGCCGCATAGGAACGGATACTGGCCATAGCGGGCCGGAATTTTACGGGGCGAAGGCTGCCACCAAAAATGTGCACCCTATTATAGCCCTCGACGCTGTAAACTGCACCGAACAAATGGGCGTACCCGGCCCCTGGTACGAGCGACTGCCGCATTTTAAAATGGGCTTTACCCCCAGCAGCGGCAAGGAACTGCAAAGCGAATACTTTGTACCGCTGCACCACGCCGTGGAGGCAATTGAGGCCGTGTCACATTTGGGCAAGCAGATTGGCCCGCATTTGCTGATCACCGAAATCCGCACCATTGCTGCGGATGATCTTTGGATGAGCCCCTGTCATCATCAAACATCAGTAACCATACATTTCACCTGGAAACAGGAAACCGAAGCCGTGCTGCACCTGTTGCCGCAGATTGAAAAGGCACTGTCGCCATTTAATGCACGCCCGCATTGGGGCAAGGTCTTTACGATGGAACCAAAGGTATTGGAGTCGCGGTATGAAAAGCTGGATGATTTTAAGAAATTGGTTGCGGAGTATGACCCACACGGCAAGTTCAGGAATGGGTTTTTGGAGCGGAATGTTTATGGGGAATGGTAGCGATTATAAATCAAACCCTTCACCTTTCAGGTTCTTTAAAATCTTTTGTTCATCTACTGATTCATAGTCGCCTTTATCGTATATTTCGGCTAAAAGAATTTGTTCCCGTTTATACACCACACAGGTAATAATTCTTGCTCCGCCCGATTTTCCGCGACCTTTACTGGTAATGGTCATCCTTATTTTGTACATATTATTGCCAAGCGGGTCGCCCATGTCGGGCTTTTCAGCAAGTTGCTTCACAAAATCAGCAAGGTCTTTCTTTAACGAAGGATATTTTTTGGCCAGCGACTTTGCCCCGCGTTTAAACGTATCGCTATAGCGGATATCATAGGTCATCCAGTAAATCAGCTATGGGATGGGTTTCCAGTTTACCCTGTTCAAATAATTCCGCATCCTTAAATGCCTGCTTATAGCGAAGTGATAATTCGGCTTCCTGCAACCTATGTATCAGTTCCTCACGCTCTTTGTTAAGCGCATCCCATTGTTTATACGAAACAATCACGCTCGTCTTTTCGCCTTTGGCATTTGTTACAAATCGTACGCTCATAGTTACAAATTTAAAAAAATTAAATCGTTACGTTAAAGCTTTTGGGGATTTACAATGCAAAAGAAAAGGGTTTCAAACCGTAATGGCATGAAACCCTTAAATTGATGGCTGTAATAAATTTCAACCTTTTAGCATTCCCGGGGAATACACTTAAGGCGTTGAACCTTGTTAACGCTTACCTTCTTTTACAACCAATATCTCAAGGAACCCTATCGACTTAGCACCAAGCCTTCCTGATTTAGGATAGTGAGCTGTTAATTGTAACAGATAGGTGTCACCTGGTTTGGCATTAGCAGGTACTTCGCCCGTAACTTTGAAAGTTGTTTCTTTTCTGTTCTCAAAGCTCAATACATACCCACCCGCTTTTTGCTCCTCTATTTTACCCTTTGAAACCAGTGTAACCACAGGTTTAAGGTAAGCCGCAGGCAGCTCTTTCCTCAGTACCGGGATAAGGTAAGGAGGGACTTTGCCGTAAATACGCCTGTGTTCCTTAACTACTTTATAAACCCGTTCATTTTGGGCAAAATCCGCAGCTACATATTGCATGTTAAATTGGATACCAATCTGTGCATCAGCATAATCCACGGGGAGTTCGCCCAAACCTATTTCCAAATGCCATGGTTCACCAATGTATGCGTAGACGGTGTTCGTGTTCCTCCAGGCCGAACAGCTCTGGCTAACATTGGCATCAGGGTCGGGTATATGTACCGAATCTGCTGAACCGGTTGGATCGAACTGACAAGGAGAGTCAGCTGTATCTATGCTAACTACCGCACAAGTATGCCCGCCTGTATTAATAAACGGCTGTGAAGATATGACGGTTAAGGAACTGGTTGCAGGAATGGTAACGGTTTGCGTATCCAAAAATGCACCCGCTGTACCTACGCCCCCGGGTATATTCCAAAAGGTAACACTGGTACTCACGTCATATTCAGAATCATTGTGTACCACCGCTGCAAACCCATAATGAACGCCGGGCAATACCGTTGAAGCCCCGCCGCCGGTGCCAATCGGAACTTCGGTACCAAGCGTAGTGGTGCTGAATGGTGTGAAAAGGAGAATATCAGGGCTCTGATAGCCACCAGTGATATAGACAGTTGCAGGGTCTTTATAAAATGCAAATGCGGCAATGTCTGAAGCTGTTGAAGCGCCAACTACCAGGCTTTGGCTATTTCCGCTTATTACAGGATTCCCGGAAGGGCCTTCCAGCTTTACCCATTTATCAAAAATGGCTGAGCTGTTTGGAACAAACGGCGGCGGCGGCGTATCAATTGGAGGAGAAGACGCCAGTACCGTTTCAGCAACCGCCATAACGGCTAAAGAACCGTATATATTAACATTTGAGGTTAGTGTATTATCAGGGCTTATGCTGGTAACGAAAAAGTTATCCAAAAATGCGCCTGTTGTTTCATCAAATGCATCAAGATATATACTTGGTCCGCCACCGCCACCACCGGGCGCCCCATTATTAATGTATAAAACCAAAATGTTAATAACCTGGCTTCCAACAATCAGGGGAGAAAATGTGGCCGATCCTGGCAGGTTATTGATGTCTGTTGAGGTTTCCCCGGCGCCAACGCAGCCGGAAACATTCATAAAACCAAAAGTATACACATTCCCGCTGCCGTCGGTATACGAGGCCGGAGGCACATCGGGCGTAAATGTGCTGCCGGTAGCCAGGTCATTGGTGGATGGTACCGTGATACCGGGAATGGGCAGGTATTTTGATGATGTGGCAGGGTTTCTGTTCTGCCGGGTTACGGGGCCGCCAACTGTTAGCGGCTCGTAATAAACGTACTGGTAAACTGCGTTAGGCATGATGCTGTTTTTTTAATGTTTTTGCCTACTCTGTTTCCCGTTTTCGGCTAACCGGGCGCTTACTCTTTTATTTGTTTTTGCTGCACGCTATTGCAAATGGGATTTTCGGCTTTTACTCCGCAACTGATTTTTTGGTGTTGAAATTAGTTTATAATGAAAGAATTGGTTTACCTGGGAATACAGATAGATTTAATGCGGGTCAAGAGTGTCAGGATATTAAGTAGCAGGATAAAATGGGCTGAACCAGTTAATATTTTTCCTGGCGCTTAATCCCGAATTCTTGAACTGTATATTTATTTAATCAATACTCAAAGTTATTTATCTTATTTCGAAATAACACCGTAAAACCACTGAATTTAATGCGTGTTTTTACGTGACTTTGGGGGACGCGTCATTGGGTCATTGCGTCATTAGGTCATTGGTAGTTAATGAGGTTGACAGGTGATTTTTAGCTACTTTATTCCACATTAAATTTTTATTATTACTTTTAAAACTCAAATCCATTTTATAAACCCAATGCCATGGCAAAGTACTGCGCTATCCTGTTATTTGTTTTTACCGGTTTTTGTGCCGAAGCGCAAAATGCTGTTCCGGTTACTATTAAGCAGGTGGCTGTCGGGACGGTAAAGTTCCAGGGGGGCACTAATACCTGCTGGTCGTTTTCAACTACTTCGCTGCTTGAATCGGGCGAGATCATGAATGACAAAAAGGATATCGACCTGTCGGAATTGTATACTGCGCGCAATCTTTTTATCGAAAAGGCCAAACGTTATATTTTTTCAAACGGCACTACGCTGTTCGAAGCCGGGGCGCTCTCACACGATGCTTTGTATGGCATTGAAAAATATGGGGCTATGCCAAATGAATTTTACCCCCGCAAAAAGGGTGTTGATTTTTCGGTAAGCTCACCTGTACAACTGGATACTATCCTTAAAAGGTATTTGGATTCGGTGTTAAGAGTAAAACCTATTGATGCCAACTGGCTTGCAGGATTTATAAAAAGGCACGATGAAATTGTGGGTGTACCACCCGCCAAATTTACCTGGGAGGGCAAGGAATATACACCCCTAACTTTTGCAAAGGATGTTTTGAAGTTTAACAAGAACGATTACGTTACCATCACCTCGTTTACGCACCACCCTTTTTACCAGAATTTCCCACTGGAAATACCAGATAACTTTTTGCTGCGTGCCAATTATTTAAACGTGCCGCTTGATGAGCTGATAAGCATTGCCCGGCAGGTTATTGAAAAAGGAAATTCGCTGGTGGTGGATATGGATGTGAGCAATAACGGCTGGAATTGCGACAGGGCAGGCTACGCGCTATTTGAAGCTGCCCGTTTTAAAAATGTTGCTGATCCTGATACCGTTGAAATGGCTGTTAGCACGCAATTAAGGCAGCAACTGTTTGAAACGCTGGTTACGCAGGATGATCACCTGATACACATAGTAGGCATTGCCAAAAGCAAAAACGGGAAGCTGTTTTTTATTCTAAAAGATTCGTTCGGCAGTAATAATGGCCCGTTTAAAGGTTATGATTATATTTCGGTAAACTATTTTTCTATAAACGCGCTGAGTATTACGGTGCCTGTCGCCGCGCTGGATGATAAGTATTTAAAGCTGGCGAAGGAACCTGCGGAGGAGGTGAATTGAGGGGAACCTACTCACCGCGCGTCCTTGCGAGGAACGAAGCAATCTCTACTTAAGCAAATCAATGGAACGTAATTTTCTTTAATGTGCATTATGGTTTTTGAAAGAGGAGGTTGTGTTTACATTATGACTAATAAACTGCATACGGTTTTTTACACTGGCGTGACCTCGGATTTGATTGGTAGGGCCTGGCAGCATAAAAACCATGTATATCCAAATAGCTTTACAGCAAGATATAATTGCGAAAAGTTAGTTTATTATTGTTTTTATTCCCGGATCGAGGAAGCTATTGCAGTTGAAAAAGCTATTAAAGGCGGCAGCAGGAAATCCAAAAAACAATTGGTAAATTCTATGAACCGGGATTGGAATCACTTGTACAATAAGTTGATTGAGGAATAGCTATTTTTTACGGGATTACACTTGTCTTGATTTGTACAGGTTGAAAGCGCTCCGTTTCTCTTTAAAATACAGGTTGTTTGATTTGTACAGTATAAAGATTGCTTCGTTCCTCGCAAGGACGGCAGGAAACCAAAAAAGGCCTGGAAAACTAATCCCAAGCCTTTTGCAGATTAAACATTGTTTATCGTTTACTCGCCTGATGCATGTTCATGTACGCCTTCTTCGCGAAATAGTTTGGCGCTGAAATAGTCGTTGTTCATGCGGCTGATATTGGTCATTTTTATTTCTTTCGGGCATTCGGCTTCGCAGGCGCCTGTGTTTGTGCAATTGCCAAAGCCTTCGGCATCCATTTGGGCTACCATAGCCTGTACACGGCTGTAACGTTCGGGCTGGCCCTGCGGCAGCATACCTAATTGAGATACCTTTGCCGATACAAACAGCATAGCCGATGCATTTTTACATGCCGCCACACAAGCACCGCAGCCAATACAGGTGGCAGAGTTGAAAGCTTCATCAGCTATTACCTTCGGGATAGGGATGGTATTGGCATCAATAGTTACACCGCTATTTACCGACACAAAGCCACCTGCCTGTTGTATTCTGTCGAATGCAGAACGGTCAACTGCCAAATCTTTTATCACCGGGAAAGCAGCCGCGCGCCATGGTTCAATCACGATGATCTCACCATCATGAAAAGTGCGCATGTGCAGCTGGCAGGTAGTGATCGCATTCTTAGGCCCATGCGGGTGACCGTTAATATATAGCGAACACATCCCGCAAATACCTTCGCGGCAATCGTGATCGAAATGTATGGGTTCATCACCTTTATGGATCAGTCCCTCATTTACCACATCCAGCATTTCAAGGAAAGACATATCAGGAGATATGCCTTCAGCTTTGTAGGTTACAAATGCGCCTTTAGTGTCAGCATTTTTTTGCCGCCATACTTTGAGTGTCAGGTTCATATTATTATTTTCCATTTGGAAATATTTGTATTGCTAAAATTATTCATCTTGTCATTGCTGGGCATCCCGATGATATCGGGACGAACTTTGCAAAACCGCCCTGTAAAGTTCGCGATTGCCGCGTTCGTTCCTCACTCGCAATGACAACGCTTTTATTCACTTCCAGGCACCTTACTTATAGCTACGCTGCGTAAGGTGAACAAATTCAAAATCCAGCATTTCTTTATTCAATACTTCCGGCTGATTATCACCCTTATACTCCCATGCTGCTACGAAGGCAAAATGTTCATCATCGCGTAAAGCTTCGCCTTCTGGTGTTTGCGATTCAAGCCTGAAATGGCCGCCGCATGATTCTTTGCGCATCAGGGCATCATCAACCATTAGTTCGCCAAGCTCAAGGAAATCGGCAACGCGGCCTGCTTTTTCAAGAGCGGGGTTAACCTCATCGTTCTCGCCCACTACAATGGCATTTTTCCAGAAATCGGCACGTAAAGCTTGTATCAGGCCCTTTGCTTTTGTTAATCCTTCTCCGGTACGGGCCATGCCGCAATATTCCCACATAATATGGCCCAGGTCGCGGTGATATTCGTTTACTGTTTTTGTGCCTTTCATGGCCAAAAATTTATTAATGCGGGTTATAACATCCTGTTTTGTTTTTTCGAATGCCGGGTGTTTGGCATCAACAGGTTTCGGGCCTATTTGTGCAAGATAATCGCCCAAAGTATAAGGGATCACAAAATAGCCATCGGCCAATCCCTGCATTAATGCAGATGCGCCGAGACGGTTTGCGCCGTGGTCGCTAAAATTACATTCGCCCAATGCATATAAGCCGGGAATATTGGTACTTAAATTATAATCAACCCATAAACCGCCCATGGTATAGTGTACGGCAGGATAAATGCGCATTGGTTGCTTGTAAGGATCTTCATCTGTAATTTGATAGTACATATCAAACAGGTTGCCGTATTTGGCTGCAACGGCGTCTTTACCCAAACGATGTATCGCATCGGCGAAGTCAAGGAACACAGCAAAACCCGAACCACCTACGCCGCGCCCTTCATCAACCATTTCCTTTGCATTGCGCGATGCCACGTCGCGTGGCACAAGGTTACCGAACGAAGGATATTTTCTTTCTAAAAAGTAATCACGGTCATCCTCTTTTACCTGGTCGGCTTTGATAGTCCCTTTACGTAATTGTTCGGCAATTTCAACCGTTTTTGGCGCCCAAACCCGGCCGTCATTACGTAAGGATTCTGACATCAACGTAAGCTTAGACTGGTGGTCGCCGGTCACAGGGATACAGGTAGGGTGTATTTGCGTATAGCATGGATTTGCGAAAAACGCCCCGCGCTTATGCGCCCTCCACGCAGCGGTTACGTTTGAACCGGCCGCATTGGTCGACAGGTAAAACACATTCCCATAACCGCCGGTGCAAAGCAGTACGGCATGGCCGGTATGGGTTTCGATATTACCGTTTATAAGGTTACGGGTAACAATACCTTTTGCCTGGCCATCAATAGTTACTACATCCAGCATTTCGGTGCGGGTGTACATTTTTACTTTGCCGAGGTGTATCTGGCGATTAAGGGCCGAATAAGCGCCTAATAATAATTGTTGTCCGGTTTGTCCCCTTGCATAAAAAGTACGCGATACCTGCGCACCGCCAAACGACCTGTTATCCAGCAAGCCCCCGTACTCACGGGCAAAAGGTACGCCCTGCGCCACGCATTGGTCTATAATATTTACTGATACTTCGGCCATCCGGTACACATTTCCCTCGCGGGAACGGTAATCGCCGCCCTTAATAGTATCATAAAACAAACGGTAAACACTGTCGCCGTCGTTTTGGTAATTTTTGGCGGCATTGATACCCCCTTGCGCGGCAATAGAATGTGCACGGCGTGGACTGTCCTGGAAACAAAATGCTTTTACATTATATCCCAGCTCTGCCAGCGATGCTGCGGCTGATGCCCCGGCAAGGCCTGTGCCAACCACTATCACATCGTATTTGCGTTTATTGGCCGGATTAACCAGTTTTACGTCAAATTTATGCTTGTTCCATTTTTCGGCTAATGGACCGGCGGGGATTTTAGCGTCTAAAGTCATGTCTTTATGTTTGTGAGTGGTCAGTTGTGAGTGGTGAATAGTGAGTAAAAGAACATTACAACTCACCATTCACCTCTCACTACTCACCCCTTATTTTAAACTTTGTATATAATAAACTACCGGCATTGCCGCGAAACCTATCGGGATAATTACAGCGAATAACCATGTGCCGATAAAATAAACTATAGGCGTATATTTTCGGTGCACCCATCCAAGGGTTCGGAATGCGCTTTGGAATCCATGCAATAAGTGGAACGACACAGCAAACATCGCGATCACATAAAATATAACATATAATAAGTTGCTGAAACTACTTGCTACGCGTGCATGAAGGTCCTTCACCCTTACTATTTCAAAATTATTTTCGGTTGACACTGATCTTTCAAAAGCAGGAGAAGTTGGGATATAGTCTACTGATTGTGTTTTATCTGTAGCCAGGTCGGTACGGTATTCTTTAAAGCCAATTTTGCTGGTGAATTTATAATTGTACCAAAAATCGCCCATGTGGATCACTAAAAACAAAAACAATACTGATCCCAGCAAGCCCATGTTTTTTGACGACCATGTAGCAGGCGATTTATTAACATGTGCATAACCAACCGGGCGTGCCTTGCGGTTTTGAATAGTTAATATCAGTGCATATAGGGCGTGTACCAATATCGACAGGTACAATAGGTACGCAATAACTTCTATCGGCGGGAAATGCGTAAGGAAATTGGCATAGACATTAAAACTATAACCATCATCGTTACAAAATAACAAAAGGTTACCGCCAAGGTGTACGATCAGGAAGGTACACAAAAACAAGCCAGTTAAAGCCATGATCAGCTTCTTTCCCAACGATGAGTTAAAGGTTTGTTTAAATTCGCTCATTATTACAGATTTATTTGGCAAAAGTATTTATTAAATGCCAAAAGATATAAATGGAATTGGCTTATTAAGTTGTAATTAGCTATTTAGAAACAATCTAAAAACAAAGCCCGGGTTTTATTTGCAGATAATAATACTTTACGCATATCTTCGGGGCAAATAACTTCTTATCGCATGAAATACGCTTATATTATCCTGATAGCCCTGCTGGTAGCCGGATGCAGAAAAAAAGCTTTTATTGAATTTACAGGCAATACGCCTGGCATTAAAAATGGCGTATTTATAATTAAAACGCCTGGTGACAGTACCATTTACGGCGAGAATATAAAAGACGGGAAATTTATACTAACCAACAGGTATTTGAAAGTGCCCGGTTATTATACCATGAAAATTACCGATGGTGATAACAATGACAATCATGAACCTTTTGAGATTTACCTTGAAGGCGGGAAATATGCCTTTGAAACTGAAGCCGGGAAATTATATAAATATCCTAAAATAACATCCACATCAAAAACACAGGAGCAGCTATCGGTATTTTATACTTTATTGGATAAAATAAGCGCCGATGCCAACCAGGAAGTTAAACAATTAAACCTGGAGCTAAAAACAAAAGGCAACAGCCTATCAAACGTGGCGTACAGCCAGTTATTAAATGAACTTGGGGCAGCCGAAACTAAAATGATCACCAATAATATTACCGCCTTTAAGGAATTTGTGAAACAATACCCAAACAGCGATATCACCACACATTTACTATCGAAATTAAATTATGAAGATGATCCTGTGGGTTATTATGCGATTTATAAAACCCTTTCGCCCGCTGCAAAAAATACGGATGAGGGCAAAGAGATCGGCGACAGGCTTAGCCACTTAATTAAATTGGTTGTTGGCGCTAAAGCCCCTGCCATTAATGGTAAAATGCCCGATGGCAAGCCATTCGACCAAAAATCAATCACTAAAAAATATATCCTTATTGATTTCTGGCGTGCCGGAAATGATTTTAGCCGGCGGAACCATCAGAAAATAATTGACATTTTAGGCGAGGGGAACAACCAAAAAAAGCTGGAAATAATAAGCGTTTCCCTTGATACAAGGTCTGACTGGTGGACTAATGCCGTTAATGAAGACCACATGACCTGGCCGCAGGTTTCGGACCTAAAGGGTGATGATTCGCCGAATGTGTTAAACTGGAGTATAACAACTATCCCTACCTATTACCTGTTAGATAGCAATTGGACTATAGTTGAACGCAATATCAATATTGCGACCCTTGAATTTGAGGTTGGGGATTATATTGAGAAGCACCCTTAAGTTGGTATAGTGTTAGAGAATCAAGAACCAAGAGTCAAAATAAAAAAACGTAGAGGACCCACTTACACTCCAGTCTTGGCTCTTGATTCTTGGCTCTTGGTTCTCCCCCTTAGTCAATAGCAAGCACTTTATCATTTGCTATCGCGAAAATTTTGTCGGTTTTATTACTGCGGATAGCAACCCTTCCGGTGAATTTGCCAAAAGATGGTAATATCGCTTGCCTGGCGCCAAAAGCGAAGCAAGGAAGCGTTATATGCTGGCGTGCCTTGCCCGCCAAACTAATACCCGGATGTATATGCCCGCAAAAAACATAACCGGGTGCTTCCTTTAAATCGTCACCGGTTAAAGGCTGGTGAAGCATTAAAAAAGGGCCTGCCAGCAATTGATCGTGCAAAAATATATTTAACTGCCGATAATGGCTATCGTCAATAATATCGTGGTTACCCTTTACCAGGATGATCTCTAATTTTGGGAACTGGCTTCGCCATAAAATAAACCAATCCCAGTCGGAGTTCATATCGCTGTGAAAAAAATCACCAAGAAATATTAGTTTTTGGGGGTTGTGCTCAAAGATGAGGTCTGAAAGTACCGCCAATTCATTTTGTTCCATATCCCGCGGCACAGCTATACCAGCCTTGCGGAAATGGCCCACCTTGCCCAGGTGTACATCGGCAACTATCAATGCTTTTTCCTGCTGCCAGTAAATGGCCTTTTGCGGAAGTAATAAAAGATCCTGGTTTAATAAGTTAAAAGAAACAGCGGGGTTGGTGGCCATGGAGGCAAAAATAAGGAAGCCCACGTTAAGAAGGTGTTTAAATTATCCAAAAATAATTTACGTGGTTTAATCTCTGCTTTGTCATTGCGAGCGAAGCGCGGCAGTCGCGAAATTGCACTACCGCTCTGCAAAGTTCGCCCCGATAAGTATCGGGGTTCCTCGTTCGCAATGACAAAGCGGGGTTTTTACACCGCAAACTTAATTACGGTAACTGCGCCAAGCCCCGGGCCATCACTCTTTATCTCTAATGATCCGGCATGGCTTTCAACTACAGTGCGGCAATTGTATAATCCAAGCCCTGTACCATTCTTTTTAGTTGTAAACCCTCTTACAAAAAACAAACTTCCCGTTTCAGCATTAAATCCCTGGCCATTATCTATAATACGAAGGTCAATTACGTCATTTTCATTTTGCATTTCAATATTGATCTTCTTTTCTGCTGCTTCTAAATCAATGGCCTCAATGCTATTTTTAAGTACATTTAAAATTACCTGCATCAGCTTGGTATGGTCGCCTTTAATGGTATAGTCGCCGTGTTTTATATTTATTTTAAACTGTATGCCTTTTTTGTCGATTGAAGCAAAAAGCATCGCCCGGCAATCATCAATTATTTTTACCAGGTTAACCGGTTTTCTTTCATGTGCCCCGCTATGCCCCCGCACTAATTGGCGCTGAATATTGAGTATCTCCTGTATGTGCGTAATTATATTTAGCAATTCGGTAATCGACTTGCGTATATCCTCCACGTTATCTGCCTGGCTTACTGCAATATTTTCGGTTATAGTTATCAAAGCCCCGGCCTTAACTGCTCCAATTGCACCGGCTATTGCAGTTTGCTGGGTTTTTAAAAACATGGTCAGGTTTTTTATAGTATCCAGGTTGTTCTGGTCAACCGAACGGTTTATCCGGTTTAAGTGCGCTCCAAAGCCAACCATGGCATTGCCAATATCATGCAAAAATTCCGAAGCAATTTCAAATTTCCCCTGCGCTATGGCTTTCTCCAGTTCCTGCTCCTTTTGTTCCTTCAGTTGTTTATTAAGGGCCTTTAAATCTTCAGCCTGTTTGCTAAGCTCCGTTGATTGCAGCGATAGGTCGTTATTTAATTTTTTTAACTCCTCGTCCGCTTGTTTTCTCAAGGTAATATCGTGCCCGATGCCTAACAAACGGATCACCCGGCCACGTTCATCAGTAACAGGGATTTTGGTGGTAAGCAGCCAGCGTTTGGTGCCGGTGGCATCCAAAAAATATTCTTCCCTGTTTATAATAGGGTCGCCGGATTGTATTACCCGCATATCATCTTCATACCCGCGCAGGCCAATATCATTATTGAACAGATCTAAATCCGTCTTGCCTAAAACTTCCGCTTCAGAGTCAACCCCGATGCATGCAACATCAGCGCGGTTAGCGATAACTTTTCGTCCTTTAATATCTTTTACATAAATGGTATCGGGCAAGCTATCGATTAATGTCCTGAGCAGGATACGTTCCTGGTGTATGGCTTCTTCAGCCTTTTTATGCTTAGTAATATCTACATGGGTGCCAATAATAATATGATTTGTATTTTCAGTTGTATCCTTAAACAACCTTCCCCTCGACCATATCCACCGCCAGCTACCGTCAAAATGTTTCATCCGGAAATAATCCTCGTACATGCCTTCCGGTTTTTTCAGGAATTCTGCAAAACCTGTATTTGCTTTTAACCGATCATCGGGGTGGATCAGGTCTGCCCAGCTTGTTTTTAAATTAGATTTACCTGATAAATCGTAATGGTTTATATCCCTGCCAAGCATCGAGAAATATATATCATTGCACCACAAAAATTCTGATTCCAAAAAATACTCCCACACGCCAATATCTAAACCAGTGATAAACGCTTTATATTTCTCCAATTCTTTGTTCATGCATTCAGGCGGTATGCCATTTGATTTAAACCATTCCCGTTCTTCAAGTCCGGTATTAATATAGTCCTTTTCCGTTGCGATCATTTTATTTATAGCTGTTGATTTTATTAATTTAAAATAAAGTGATTTGGATTTAACAGGTTAAAAAGCCCATGGGAGGTTAGTTCAATGGCAGGTTTATGGTGAAAACAGCGCCGTTGTTATTGCTAACAGAAATCAGGCCGCCGTGTATGGTTACAAATTGTTTTACGATAGCAAGACCCAACCCTGTTCCATTTGTTTTATGTTTAGTAACAAATGGATCAAAAAGGTTTTTATTAAGTTCATCAGGGATACCGGGGCCGTTGTCAATAATTTTAATTATAACCTCGTTGCCTTCAATTTGAGCCGAAATAGAAACCGCGCCATCTTTTACCTTCAGGTCGTGAAGCACATCTATAGCATTGTTCAGCAAGTTAATAATAGCCCTCCTAAGCTTGCTTTCATCGCCGGGCACAATAAGGTTTTCAGGAATATTTTTGGTAATTATTACTTGTTCAAAACCTATTCTTGTTGCAGCCTGCTCAATTGCCTCATCAGTTATTTTATTGATGTTTATTGGTTCTTTTTTTATAGTGCTTTCCTTGATAAAATCAAGGAAATCATCAAATATTTCGGATGCCTGGTCTGCCGATTTATCAATCAAATTGATCATATCGCCCCTCTCGCCGTCTTCACGGATCAAACTTGTAATCAGTTTAATATTTTTTACAGGCGTACGCAGGTCATGCATCACCATGCCTATAACCTGCCCGACGGCTGACAGCTTTTCCTTTTGGATTAATTTCTCATTTAATTCAGCATTACGGATTGCCTGGGCTGCATTTTGAATGAAAAGTTTTAACAGGTACATTTTTTCTGTTTTCAGCCTTTCATTCTTTTTTAATATGGCAAAAACAGAATAATTTTCCATCCGGGCCAATACCAGTTCATCAAGCTGGATCACTTCATCTTTTTCGATCTTAATATTTTTTACCCGCGCAATTAATTCGTCAAGGTTAATCTTTTCTTCAAATGCGCCGATAGAAAGTATTTTTTCGTAAATAAAATCATTATGAAGTTTTCCTATAAGGGCTGTGTCTGTCTCAAGCGAACTGGCAAGCTGGTAGAGTATATTTTTTAATAATGAAGTAAGCTGGTTTTGATTTAAGCCGATAGAAGAGATTGCTTCAATCAGTTTTTCCAGGTTACGAAGTTTATTATAGTCGGTTACGGCTTTTGTAGCCAATTGCATAATCTCTTCAGGTGCATAAGGCTTACAATGGTACCCCACATTCTGTCCGGCTTGTTCTACAATTTCCTCAATGGTACAATCACTGTAAGCGGTTATAAAAATTATTTCAGCTTTTACATCATATTTTCTTATTTCTATGGCTGCTTCTAACCCGCTCAACCCCGGCATGCGCATATCCAAAAAAATAACTGCGTAAGGATGCCCATTTTTTATGGCTTCCCGTACCTTCCGAACGCCTTCCATGCCGTTGGTAGCTTTATCCACAGTAAAAACCGGGATATTATTTGTACGCGGCACAAGCAAAGTTGCAGGGGCATCAAACAAAATGTTGACGGCATTGCTGATATTGTCCTGTTCCTGGGAATCCTCCCTTGGAACAAGAATATCTTCAATATTGTCCCTTACCATTTCTTCATCGTCTATTATCAAGACTGATGTATTGAGTTCATTCATAATTAATAATTGGAAATAACCTGAAAAAAATAAATATTAATATATATATCAGATATTGGTCAGTAAGTGCTATGGATGCTTGTACGATAAATTTTACATTAAGTTGTCTGGTTCTTAGTTAAATATCCATTTTATTTTCAACTAAGGCTAACCGGGTTTAATTGTGATTTGTAAATCTTTTATCAAATGACCAGATATTATTAAATAAGGCTACCCTAAAGTATAATTTAATTAATAAGTGCAAATTATATTATGAATAATAAAATTAGATGCGTCTTTATGACCCTTTACGAACGCTGTGGTAAATATTACTATAGGTAACTCATTAACAAAAAACCCGGCTTGTGGCCGGGTTTAATACTATTTAATCAAAAAATATATTACTGTATTTCAATTGAGCTTCTTAACCTTGTACCGTCAGGGTAATAACCTGATAAGGTCAAAAGCCCATTTTTAAGGTTGGTTAATGCACGGTCTAAATCATCAATGCTGGCTATTGGTTGCTTGTTGATTTGAGTTATAACCGATCCTACCGGTACATCGATAGAATCAAACAAACCTCCGTCTCTTACCTGTGTAACCAGAACCCCGGCATTAACATGGAATTTTGCTTTTTGTTCAGCATTAAGCGGTACAAAGCTGGCGCCAATCCTGTTAAACAATTCTTCTGTTGATCTTGTTGCGGCTACAGTTGGTTGTGGTTTATTTGCTTTAAGTGTAACCGTAAAGTTTTTCTCTTCGCTACCGCGTAAAACCGTTAAATGAACTTTATCGCCAGGCTCCAAACGGCCTACGGTTTCTTGTAAGTCTGATGATTCGTAAACCTTGTTACCGTTTACACCGGTAATAATATCACCTTTCTGTAAACCTGCCTGTTCAGCGCCACCACCCGGAACAACCTGATCAACGTATAAACCCGCAGTCTTGTCAATATGCAAGTCAGCGGCCACGTCTTCATCAAGTTCCCTGAAACTGATGCCCACATAGCCACGTTTAACAGCGCCATATTTTTCAATATCATCTAAAACTTTTTTGGCAAGATTGATCGGGATGGCAAATCCATAACCTTCATACGAGCCGGTATGTGATGCGATTGCCGAGTTGATACCTATCAATTCGCCGTTAGTATTTACTAATGCGCCGCCGCTATTGCCAGGATTAATGGCAGCATCAGTCTGAATAAACGACTCGATGGCCTGGTTCAATTTTGGTGTTTGCTGATATTGTGTGCGGCCAAAAGGATTGTCCTGCTGTTGATCTTCAGTGCCAATTATCCCAATATTACGGCCTTTTGCACTAACTATCCCTGCTGTAACTGTAGATGTTAACTTAAACGGGTTACCAACCGCTAATACCCATTCACCTACCTTTACATTATCAGAATTACCTAATTTTACAATTGGCAGGTTACTGCCGTCAATTTTAATTAGCGCAAGGTCAGTATTGGGGTCTGTACCAATAACCTTTGCTTTAAAATCGCGGTGGTCATTAGTAACCACTTCAATTTTTACCGCTTTATCAACCACATGGTTGTTGGTAACGATATAGCCATCGGGAGAAATGATAACCCCCGAACCAGATGCCATTTCAGGGCCTTGCTGTGGCATACGTTGCCCAAACATCTGCCCGAACATTTGCTGCAACTGGCTTTGCTGATCATCCGCTCCCTGGCTCGAATAGGTGGTGCGGATATAAACTACTGCCGGGGTTACTTCGGCTGCAGCCACTTCAAAATCTGTCTCCCCGCTTGCAGACATGGCATTCGCCGGAGGCAAATGATTGCTTGTAAAATAAACTTTTTGTTTGTCTTCAAAACTCATGTTGCTGGCATACTTATTCTCTACTAACTTGTATCCACCTAAAGCCATAGCCCCGCCAACAAAAGCTGTTAATAATGTTAAACCAATCTTTTTCATCTTATTATTCTCTTTCTTTGTTATGTTTATTTTTTATTATTCAAATTTAATACCATATAGACGTTATAATCAATATTAAGTTATTAGGTTTTGTGTTAAATTTTGTTAAATTTAACACAGTAAAGAGCAGCAATTATAATGCCTTGCTATTTTTATTATTTACGAACTACTAAATATCGGATTAAAAAATTTCAAATCGTTATACTAAAACCGTAATTCGTAAATTAATTCGAAGCTTAATGAAATTACATTTTTATAAATACCAGGGCGCCGGGAATGATTTTATACTGGCGGATAACCGTAATCTTGCTGTAAATCATAATAATCCACAACTGATTACGCGGTTGTGCGATCGCAGATTCGGCATTGGTGGGGATGGGGCTATATTCCTGCAAAAAAAGGAAGGTTATGATTTTGAAATGGTTTATTACAATGCCGACGGCCAGCCAAGCAGTATGTGCGGGAATGGCGGCAGGTGCATTGTAGCCTTTGCTAAGTATTTGGGAATTATTGACAATGAAACAAACTTTTTGGCAGTTGACGGTCCCCATTATGCCAAAATTTCAGCTGCAGGCGATTGGGTGAGTTTACAGATGATAGATGTAGCAGAAATAGGTACTGATGCAGATGCCTATGTATTAAATACCGGTTCGCCGCATTATGTGCAATTAGTTGCAGGCCTTAAAGAAAAAAATGTGTACCGGGATGGGTACACCATCCGTAATAATGATACATACCGCGCAAAAGGGATCAATGTAAACTTTGTTGAACCTGTTGCTGACGGCTACTTTGTGCGCACCTTTGAGCGCGGCGTTGAAGATGAAACGTATGCCTGTGGTACAGGCGTTACCGCGGTAGCGCTGGCTATGGCAAAACATAACAGCCAAAGCGGGCACATCAATACCCCAATAAAAGTTTTGGGCGGCGATTTGAATATCCGTTTTAATTATGACGGGCATACTTTTAAAGATATTTTTTTAGAAGGGCCTGCGGTGAAGGTTTTTGACGGGGAGGTGGAGGTTTAGCGAGTGGTTGATTGGGTTGAAACGTTTTGTCATTCTGAGTCCCAACCAGGGTGTACCCCCTGGTTGGGACTCAGAATGACAAAGAGAAAAAATCCGAAATCGAAATTCCGAAATCCGAAATTCTCTTCTCACATCTCAAATCAAAAACCTATCTTTGCCCATGCAAGAAAAAATCCTCATTCTTGACTTCGGCTCGCAGTTTACCCAGCTTATAGCGCGCCGTGTCAGGGAGCTCAACATTTACTGCGAGATCCACCCCTTTAATCATTTTCCCGAAGTTGACAGCAGTGTAAAAGGTATTATCCTTTCGGGCAGCCCGTATTCTGTAAGACAGGATGACGCGCCCAATTTTGATTTCAAAAAATTTCATGGCATACTGCCAATTTTAGGTGTTTGTTATGGCGCGCAGCATATTGCGCACAATAATGGCGGCGAGGTATTGCCCTCCAGCACCCGCGAATATGGCCGTGCTAACCTGCAATATATCAATCATGAAAACCCGCTTTTTAAGTTGATATTGCCTGGTTCGCAGGTGTGGATGTCACATGCGGATACTATTGCCAGCATACCCGGTAATTTTGAGATCATTGCCAGTACGGATACAGTTAAAGTGGCTGCCTTCCAGGTAAAAGATACAAAGACTTATGCCATACAGTTTCACCCGGAAGTTACGCATACGGTGGACGGCAAACAATTACTGTTTAATTTTTTGGTGGATATCTGCGGGTGCAAACAGGATTGGACGCCTGATTCATTTATAGAAACTACCATTGCAGCCCTGCAGGCGAAGCTTGGGAACGATAAAGTAGTGCTTGGCCTGTCGGGTGGTGTTGATTCATCAGTCGCGGCGGTATTGCTGCACCATGCCATCGGCAAAAACCTGCATTGTATATTTGTTGACAACGGCCTGCTGCGCAAGGATGAATACCAATCCGTATTGGATTCGTACCAGCACATGGGGCTTAACATAAAGGGTATTGACGCCAAACAGCGTTTTTATGATGCTTTGGCAGGCTTAACAGACCCTGAGAAAAAACGTAAAGCCATTGGCCGGGTATTCATTGAAGTTTTTGATGATGAGGCCCACAAAGTGGAAGATGTGAAATGGCTTGGCCAGGGAACCATTTACCCGGATGTAATCGAATCAGTTTCGGTAAAAGGGCCGTCGGCAACTATAAAATCGCACCACAACGTTGGCGGACTGCCTGATTTTATGAAACTGAAGGTTGTTGAACCATTAAATACGCTGTTTAAAGACGAAGTAAGGCGTGTTGGCAAGGCTTTAGGCATTGATCCGAATATTTTAGGCAGGCACCCTTTCCCCGGCCCGGGACTGGCTATCAGGATATTAGGCGAGGTTACCCAACAAAAAGTTGCTATTTTACAGGAAGCCGATGCGATTTATATCAACAATTTGCGGTCGGCCGGTGTTTATGATAAAGTTTGGCAGGCTGGTTCAATATTTTTACCGGTACAATCGGTAGGCGTTATGGGCGATGAGCGTACTTACGAGAATGTGATCTGCCTGCGCGCCGTTGAATCATTGGATGGGATGACAGCCGATTGGTGCCACCTGCCTTATGATTTGCTGGCAAAGATCAGCAACGAGATCATTAATAATGTAAAAGGAATTAACCGGGTAGTATATGATATCAGTTCGAAACCGCCTGCTACGATTGAGTGGGAATAGGTGGTTATTATTTATAACAATAGCGCTGATAGCAGCTGCATGTTCACCAAAATTGCGGCCAGTAACGGAGCAGCCTAAAGAACCCGAAAAACCTGTTGTTAAAACGCAGCCTGCCGTGCCAATTGTAAAGCCGGCAGCGCCAAAGGTTTCCACCATATCTTTATTACTCCCTTTTGGGCTTAACCATCTTGCGCCAGGGGAATCATATACTAATGTTAGCTTAAGGGAGGCTGATATTTCGCTTGGCTACTACCGGGGCTTTAAAATGGCGCTTGATTCATTAACCGCGCTGGGTTATAATTATAAATTACAGGTTTACGATACCAAAGGCGAAAAAGCACAAGCGCATAGTTTGGCTAATAATCCCGCAGTAAAGGGAAGCGACCTTATTGTGGGCCCGGTTTTTCCGGATGATATAAAGGCTTTTACAGGTAATTACACCAATGCAAAGCAACCCATAGTTTCGCCGCTTTCACCCGCCTCCCCTGCTACCTATAAAAACCCGGAAATAATTACGATGATGCCCCCGCTGGAATACCACGCCTGGGCAGCAGCCCGGTTTATTAACGACAAACTAAACCCCGACAAAGTATTTATCCTGAGATCTGGTTTCAGCGATGAAAATGAATATATCATCCCTTTTAAAAGGGCGATAGACAGTTTAAGTAAAAGGCAGGTAAAAGTAATTATGCTTACCGTTATTCATGGCCAGTTAACTTCATTAATACCACAGCTTTCCACAAGTGATAAAAATGTATTTATAATACCGGCAACCGATCAGCATTTCTTAACCATTACCCTGCGGGCGCTTGATACTTTGAACAGCAGCTACCCGGTTACGGTGTTCGGGCACCCCAACTGGATCAACT
>Ga0206864_1093_pt1 | contig 30986 bp, 30 predicted proteins | sample Alteio_BWOrgCont_42_FD_152632 | JGI IMG/M metagenome (GOLD analysis project Ga0206864, IMG submission 152632) | Enriched cells from forest soil in Barre Woods Harvard Forest LTER site, Petersham, Massachusetts, United States -... | ecosystem: Environmental > Terrestrial > Soil > Temperate forest >...
AGCTGATTTTAGTGATTTCTCTGATTTTTATAAATCTTGCAATTATCAAAGAAATCAGTAAAATCAACTTAATCCCGGTTCAGATTTATTTAGCCTCATTTATCTCTTTAATGGCCTCATCTGCCGCTTTTACTGATGCTGCATCATTTAGCTTCGCGCGCTGCTCTTTTATTATATTCAAAAATTTGATCATAAACGGGGCGGCCCCTGAATCTTTGTATTTTATCCCACTTACCTTCAATTGTTCAATCCCTTCCTGTGCATATTTGGGGTTATCAATGCGGCCTATCATACCTGCAAATTTTTGTGTCAGATGTATCCTATCCTGTAAATTAGCACTTATATACTTGTTATAAATAAACGGCCATTGCTCCGCACCACCATTGGCGGCATATACTGCTGCAATGGCCTGGGTAAGGGTACCCTCATTATCATTTTCAAGGCCCCTTGCTAATTTCATTGCTTTTTCAGGGTCAATCTGCATAATACCAAACAAAGCGCCCCCTGCCACCTCATAAGATGGGCTATACAAGGCATGTTCAAATAAATTGAGATATGCCGGATCTTTAAGCGGAACAAGTGCTTTGATGGCATCTGCCTGCACAAGTGTATTTTTATCTTTTTGGGCCAATGTTACCAATACCGGGATAGCCGCACTCCTTAAATCTGTATTAATATTCCGGATATCTTCTTTATTTGCTGTTCAGGTTTCTGTGAGAGCGAAAACTCTTTCATAATCGTATCACTCAGCATAATAGGTTTGCGGCTTTCATGAAAAACAAAATCGCGGGCACGGTAAAGCCTTGCCCTGAAAGCTGCTTCCTCCTCTTTTATCATCAGCTTAAATAACTCCGATTCGGATATTGCATAACGCTTTACCTGCTGCCTGGCATAGGGATTCATTATAGCCAATCCGGCATATACGTGCGCCTTATAGCTGAATATGCGCAAGGTGGTCAAAATCTTTACATTGTCGATACCCCCAATATAGGATCCATTTTCCCAGGGAAAAAACCCTGCCTCTTTCCAGGCTGTGCCCATGCTTTCAAAACCCACATGGGTTACCGCCTGTGTATCTGCAACAATCTTATCATGTTCGTGATAATTGGCAATCTCCACAATGTCGGTTTCAACTGCTATGAACAAGTCAAGCATCCGCCGGTAAGCCTCCTTATCAGTACGATGGGGTATAAGGATCAGTTTTTGACCCTTAGGCTCAAAACCCGGCCCGTGCATGGCATGAAAAGTGATGATCTGCGCATCTGCAGGCAGGTATTTCTCAAATGTTTCAATTTCGGGGGTTTTTACCGATGTTTGCCCCGCTACAATAGCGCCATATTTGGTTGACGGGCCATATTCCGCCACAACGCTTGCAAGCCTGTCTGCCTCAACTGAATAAATAACAAGGTCGCTGGTGCGGGAAACATCATGCCCGTTATCCACTATCTTTATGCCATAAGGCGTAAGCTCTTCTTCCAGCCTGCTCCTGTTTTCGGGCAGATCACAGCCGCTAACCTGGTAACCTGCTTTCGAAAAAGCTTTGGCATACAAGCGCCCCATATCACCCAGGCCAATAATACCTATATTCATGCCGCTAATATATTGTTTTGGTCAGAGATTAGAGGTTAGTTGATTAGAGATTAGTTGGCTTCCCCATAAAATCAAAAAACTTATCGCTAACCGCCAATCATTAATCTCTCTCTTAAAATTATCAAATCTCATATCTAAATACTAAATTTACTTCTTAAACCAGATTACTATGTTCCGGATAACAGCTACCGTTTTACTTATTTGCAGTATTATATCAATAAGCTATGCCCAGGATAGCACAAAAAAGGTGGTTCCTGTAAAACCAAATACCCCATATAAAACCCACAGGTATCATACTTATAAATACCACGCAAAAGCTGATTCGGCAGCAATAAAAAATGCTGCGCTGCAAACACCTGTAAAACCTGATACTACCGCCCCCGCCCCCGTCGTGCTTGATAAAAGCCTTAACGGCCAGTATCAATACCTGTTAACAAAGGTTTATCATTACCAGCAGCCATTGATCTCGGCTTTATGGAAAAGCGCTTCGGATACTTTATATGCTAACCGCCTAAAACTAAAGACTGCGCAAAGCACACTGAACATTCAAAACAAAACCATTGACAGTTTAAAAGCCGAAGTAAACAATAAAACCCAGGACCTTTCAAGTGCACGCACCGACGACGTAGAAATATTAGGCATCCTTCTATCAAAAACCACTTATAATATTATTGTATGGGGCCTGGTTGCAGCATTGGCTATAACCACTATTGTAGTTATAGCCCGTACTGGCAGCTTTAAGCATGAAGCCAGGGAAAAGGCAGAGCTTTATACCGAACTTGAAGAAGAGTATAAAGCTTTTAAAATAAAAGCTAACGATAAAGAAAAAAAGCTGGCCCGCGAACTGCAAACCGAACGGAATAAGCTGGATGATCTGTTGGGGAGATAGGGGGCCCCCGAGCCCCCTAAAGGGGGAGTGTCACTAACTTAAAGGATTCAATATCGAATAATGAATTTTGAATGCTGAATGATGAAGTGAATTTCGGCGTTCTACATTCGATATTCATTATTCGACATTATTTTAATTTTGCGTAATTACGTAATAATAAATTACAAATTAAAACTCCCCCTTTAGGGGGTCGGGGGGCCAATGTCAACTATCAAACCCGTACTCCGCATTTTTGATTATGATAAAACTATTGAGTTTTATGTTGATTGGCTTGGCTTTAACATTGACTGGACGCATACTTTTGAACCCGGCGCGCCGAGGTTTATGCAGGTCTCGTTAAGGGATGTTGTATTATTCTTGTCAGAGCATCATGGGGATGGAAGCCCCGGGATACACCTTACCATTGATGATTTTAAAGGCCTGGCCGACTATCATGCGCAACTGATCGCTAAAAAATACAAGCATAACGGGCCCGGCCTGGAAATCCCTTTTTGGGATGAGAACACCATAACCGTTACGGTTATTGATCCGGTAGGCAATCAGATCATGTTTGCGGAGAAGGTGAAATAAATAGAAATTAGAACAATTTCACCTAATAAATTGTCATTGCGAGCGTAGCGCGGCAATCTCGTCGTAATGCATAAACGCCGGTACAAAGTTCGCGATTGCCACGCTGCGCTCGCAATGACATAGTTTTAGATATTTGGGCGAGACCAAAAAAAGGCCACCCGCAAAACGAATGGCCTCCAAAATATTTATTCCTCCCCCTTTAGGGGGCCGGGGGCTAAACCTTTATCTCAACTTCAACGCCGCTTGGAAGTTCAAGTTTCATCAGGGCATCAACAGTTTTTGAGTTTGAACTGTAGATGTCTAATAACCGCTTGTAAGAGCATAGTTGGAATTGCTCACGTGCTTTTTTGTTCACGTGCGGTGAACGCAAAACGGTGAAAATTTTCTTTTCAGTTGGTAAGGGAAGTGGTCCGCTTACTACAGCGCCCGTAGGCTTTACTGTTTTTACGATCTTTTCAGCTGATTTATCAACCAGGTTGTAATCGTACGATTTTAATTTGATTCTGATCCTTTGGCTCATTTTGATTTTGTTTTTGTTTGGCTAATCCTAAGAGCTATTTGTTAGGGTAACCGGTTTATTTATTTTATTTAATAAATTGATTGGCAACTAATCTCTAATCACCAATCAACTAATCTCTAACTACGCGTTCGCAGCAGCTTTTTTACCTTTTACTTTAGCAATTATTTCATCCTGTACGTTACGCGGCGCTTCGGTATAGTGATCAAACTCCATTGTTGAAGTTGCACGGCCCGAAGTAATGGTACGTAACTGCGTTACATAACCAAACATTTCCGAAAGTGGTACAGTTGCTTTAATTACCTGTGCACCGGCGCGCGAATCCATGCCCAAAAGCTGGCCGCGGCGGCGGTTCATATCACCAATCACATCACCCATGTTTTCTTCAGGGGTAAGGATCTCGATTTTCATGATCGGCTCCAGTATTACCGGTTTACATTTTGGCAATGCTTCGCGGTAACAGCTCCGTGCACAAATTTCGAATGACAATGCATCCGAATCGACAGCGTGGAACGATCCGTCTATCAGCCTTACTTTCATATCCTGTAAAGGGAAACCGGCCAATACACCATTATCCATGGCAGCTTTAAAGCCTTTTTCAACAGATGGAATAAATTCACGTGGGATTGAACCACCGCTGATCTCGTTCACAAACTGCAAACCTGTCTGACCTTCGTCGTTTGGAGATATAATAACTTGTATATCCGCAAATTTACCACGGCCACCGGTTTGTTTCTTATATTGTTCGCGGTGCTGGGTAGTGCCTGTGATCGCTTCTTTATAAGCAACCTGCGGCGCACCCTGGTTAACCTCAACCTTAAACTCACGTTTCAAACGGTCCATGATAATATCAAGGTGAAGCTCGCCCATACCTGAAATAATGGTCTGGCCTGTTTCTTCATCAGTCTTAACATGGAAGGTAGGATCTTCTTCGGATAATTTACCAAGCGCCATACCTAATTTATCAACGTCGGCCTGTGTTTTTGGCTCAATCGCCAAACCGATAACCGGCTCAGGGAAATTGATCGATTCTAATATGATCGGGTGTTTCTCATCACAAAGCGTATCGCCTGTTTTAATATCCTTAAAGCCCACTACCGCAGCAATATCACCTGCCCCAACATTCGGGATAGGGTTTTGCTTGTTGGCATGCATCTGGAATATACGTGATATACGCTCTTTATTTTCCGACCGCATATTATATACATACGAACCTGCTTCCAGGTTACCTGAATATACGCGGATAAAGCATAAACGGCCTACAAACGGGTCAGTTGCGATTTTGAATGCAAGAGCAGCAAAAGGTTCTTTTTCAGATGGTCTGCGAATAATTTCTTCACCTGAATCAGGATCGTGACCAATAATGCCTTCAACATCCATAGGCGAAGGCAACAGTTCCATTACATAATCAAGCATGGTTTGTACACCCTTGTTTTTGAAGGATGAACCGCAAACCATAGGGACAATCTTACCATCTAAAACAGCCTGGCGCAAAGCATCTAAAACTTCTCGTTCAGTAATTGTTTCAGGCGCGTCGAAGAATTTCTCCATCAGGCCTTCATCGTATTCAGCAACTGATTCAAGCAATTTTTCACGCCATTCAGTAGCTTCTTCAATCATATCGGCAGGGATAGGCACTTCGGTAAAGGTCATCCCCTTATCATGCTCATTCCAAACAATACCTTTCCAGTTTATCAGGTCAATAACCCCTTTAAAATGCTCTTCAGCGCCAATTGGCAATTGTAACGGAACAGCATTACTGCCCAGCATGCTTTTTACCTGCTTTACAACATTTAAAAAGTCGGCGCCGGAGCGGTCCATTTTATTTACGAAACCTATACGGGCAACGTTATAGTTGTTGGCAAGCCTCCAGTTAGTTTCTGATTGCGGCTCAACGCCGTCGACAGCCGAAAAAAGGAACACCAACCCATCAAGTACACGTAACGAACGGTTTACCTCAACGGTAAAATCCACGTGCCCTGGCGTATCGATAATATTGATGTGGTATGATTTGCCCCTGTATTTCCAGTCGATGGTAGTAGCAGCCGAAGTGATAGTAATACCACGCTCCTGCTCCTGCGCCATCCAGTCCATTGTAGCTGCACCCTCATGTACCTCACCAATCTTATGGCTAAAGCCCGAATAGTAAAGGATACGCTCCGTAGTTGTAGTTTTACCGGCATCAATGTGAGCGGCAATACCTATATTTCTTGTATATCTAAGATCTCTTGACATATTAATTATTGAGTTATTGAATTATTGAATTATTGATTGAACCTGTAAGTTCAATGATTTAATAATTCAATTTTCCATTTAATGAATCTGCGAATTACTGAATTACTGATTAGTATAACATTACCAAATCAATAATTCAATAATTCAATAATTCAAAATTAGAACCTAAAGTGTGAAAACGCCTTGTTGGCTTCGGCCATTTTGTGCGTATCTTCTTTCTTCTTTACAGCAGCACCTTCACCTTTGGCGGCTGAGATGATCTCACCTGCTAATTTCTCCATCATGGTTTTTTCACCACGGCGGCGGGCATAGCTGATCAGCCATTTCATACCTAAAGCTACTTTACGCTCCGGACGAACTTCTGTAGGCACCTGGAAGTTTGCACCACCTACACGGCGGCTTTTTACTTCAACGGCAGGCATTACATTGTTTAACGCTTTTTTCCACGTATCTAAGCCGTTTTCTTTTGTTTTAGTTTCAACAATTTCAACAGCGTTATAAAATATTGCATAAGCGGTAGATTTTTTACCGTCGTACATCATGTTATTTACAAACCTGGTTACCAAAATATCATTGAATTTTGGATCAGGAAGAAGGATTCTTTTTTTTGGTTTTGACTTTCTCATTGCTTTCTATCCTCCTAATTATTTCTTTTTCTTAGCTGGTGCACCTTTAGTTGGGGCAGCTGCCTGTCCCGGTTTAGGGCGTTTAGTTCCATATTTACTACGGCGTTGGTTACGGCCTGCAACACCTGATGTATCCAATGCACCACGGATGATGTGGTAACGTACACCTGGCAAGTCCTTAACACGTCCGCCACGGATCAAAACAATAGAGTGTTCCTGTAAGTTGTGACCTTCGCCAGGGATATAAGCGTTAACTTCTTTTCCGTTGGTAAGGCGCACACGGGCCACTTTACGCATTGCTGAGTTTGGTTTTTTAGGGGTAGTGGTATATACTCGCGTACATACGCCTCTTCGCTGTGGACAGCTGTCCAACGCTGGCGACTTACTCTTGTCAACCAGAGCTACTCTACCTTTTCTAACTAATTGTTGAATAGTAGGCATTTTTCCTTTTTTGTCTTTACTTTTTTTTAGCCCTTCTGTCCGCCAACTGGCGGACGGTTTTCGGGACTGCAAAAGTACGGAGTTTATTTTTGATTTTCAATAGGTTGGGTGAAAAAAATTTGGGGGAAGTTGTAAGGGTTGAAAATGTTGTAATGGTTGGAGATGTTGGAATGTTTTTTACGCATTCTAACAACCGTGTCATTGCGAGGTACGAAGCAATCGCGAACTTTGCAAACTTGCTATTTGTCTGAACCCGGATTAAGCAGATTTAACTGATTTTATGAGCGTTTTGCTAACAACCTCCTTGTCGCCATCGAAAACAGGAATATCAGGGCCAAGCATTAACCCGGAAAAACTGCTCTTACCAGCGCCGTTCGGGCCGACAAATACATAAAGTTGAGGGATCATTTAATGCGGCGTCTCAAAGTCCGGGTGTGACCGGTGGCGACATCGATGCGCACCTGCTCTGTCTTGTCTGCGTAGTCGCGTATTAACACGGCTTTATTGGCAGTGTTGCCGCTGTAAACGTTGTACAAACCTTTTTCGAGCTTTTGGGCGCGCAGTGCGCGGTCCACTGGCCGCATCAGTTCGGCCAGTTCGTGTATCGACAATTGGTACAATGGTTTGCGTGCAGGCATAAACAAAATTACGCATTTTTATTTATAAACAATCCCCTGCGACAGGTGGTTTTTAAAGTATTGTTCTGCGTGCTCCCAGGCGTATTGCAGCGCGGGGTGCTGTGCCGGGAAAGTTCATTACCTATCAGCGGCACACGAGTCGCTTTTGCGCTACGGGCAATTTCGACAGACTCGCGCGAGAGGAGTATCGCCGCACTACCAATCTGCAAAAATTCCTTAAATGAAAAGCCACAATGCTTTTTGAAAGATTATTTGCACTCGCGCATCTTTTTAAAAATGGTATGTAAAATTGGTATTTGTCAATTATTTAATTTAGTTTTAAAAATAACTAAACCATTGAACGTGAATATATTTGAACAATTCCCCGGCGAAAAGAAAATAACCAAATTAAGAATACCCGTATCGGGCAGTATTAGAGTTACTAAAAGTATCTTAAAAATTATCGACACGAAGGAATTTCAGCGTTTAAGAGGAGTCCGTCAATTGGGCCCTACTATTTTCGTTTTTCCTGGAGCAAATCACACACGATTTGAACATAGCTTAGGGGTGTATAACAATGCCGTTTTGTATTTGGAAAAACTTTTAACAATAAATGCATTTAGCGATGTTTTTTTAGAGAAGTCGAAAAATAATATCCGGATTATTATTCTGAGTGCCTTACTTCATGATTTGGGACACTATCCATATTCCCACTGGATTGAAGAAATCTATTCTGTTGAAAAAAGGAACCATGAAAACAGAAGTATAGAAATAATAGAAGCATCTAAAGAATTGCGCAAGTATATTGTTGAAGATTGGAAAGTTGACTTGGAGGATTTAAGAAAGACGATAGTTGCAGACCCATCTGTGGGGGGTGTTCAAGGGCTACTGAATTCGATTTTGAGTTCTGTTATCGACATTGATAAATTAGACTATCTTAGAAGAGATAGCGTTCATTGTGGCGTAAATTATGGTAACGGAATAGATATGGAACGCTTGATTGACTCGCTCGATTTTGTTGAGATAGATGATTCTGATATAAAAAAAATATGTATTACTGATAAAGGAAAATCGGTGTTAATGGCTATTCTTAGTACAAGAATCACGATGTATCAAGAAATATATTGGCATAAAACCGTGAGGATTTGTGATGCCATGTTTAAACGTTTCTTTTTTGAATATGTAAAATTGAAGGGTATGTCAGATAGCGATTGGAAAAACTTGGGAACATCGACTGACGAGGAGTTAACAAATAAACTATTCACTGAAGCAAAGGGATTTAAAAATGTAAAGCTCGAAAACCTTATTAAGCCCTTTGCATTTCAAGGACGCAAACTGTATAAATTACTTTATAGATATTCTATCAATCAAAATAAATTGTCCCCAGCATTAAACAAGTTCTTTGAAAAAATATCAGAATTAAAATATCCGGAGATTGTCGAATACAGTGAAAAATTGGCTGAAAAACTAAAAAGATTTGATGAGAAAATAAGCGGTCTAGATGTAATAATTGAAAAGACACCTATTAAACCAGGTCATGAAGCAGATTTGCTCGACTATTTTAGAATTATTAATTCAAAAACAGGGAAACCGGATTTAGTGCCCACACAGTTGTTTCATCTTAACACGTATTTAGCGGAAAACCAACAATTCTTTATTTTTATTAGTGACGACTTTCATTCAGCCTTAAAACAACATAATATCGCCAATATCTTAACAGAACTTTATCATGAAACGAAATGACATTTATAAAATCATCACAATAAGCGTGCCTTCCGCTTTCACAATAGTTAGCAACAATATATTTCATTTTCTAACAAATAACCTATTACTTACGATAGTTTGCGTTGTTGCGGCGATTATTCTTTCATTTTTATTCTTAAAATGGGCCGAAGAATCAAACGTTCATAATTTCGACGAAAACTCCCAAGGCTTTTTTGACTTTTTTCAGAGTTGGTATACGAAACAAGGTATTTTATATGTTTTTTGCAATGATCTTGAATGGTTGGATAATGACAAAGGCAAAAGAGTTTTAGACTCAATTAAGCGAAAAGGCCCGAAAGCCAACCTTTTTTTACGAAACACCAATGGCGAGGTAATCGAAAACTTACGAAGGAACCAGGTAAATATTTTTCATATTGAAGATGGAATATATAGTCAATTTCGTTTTTCACTGGTTGATAATGATGGATTAAAAAATATCATCATTCGAAAAAAAGAAATAGAGGGAGAAAAAATTTCATTTATGGAAACAAATATGTCCAAAGACCCATACCTTTTAGATTTCGCTTTTGATGTCCTTAAACATTGCAAAAAATGACCAATAGTGCTAATAACATTGCCGTAGAGTGGGATCAAAATGTAACTTGTCGAGCACTTGAACTAGAAAACAAGCTGGACGACAGTTATTTTGAGATTATAATGCCTACAGTTTTAAAACACATCAAAAGGCACTCCTTTTTAAATAATAAGGCTTTGGATATAGGTTGCGGCCTTGGATTCTTAACAAATTCCCTTCATGAAATAGGACTAGATGTATGCGGAATCGATATATCATTAAATTCAATTAATTATGCCAAAAGTAGATTTAAGCAAATTCCGTTTTTTAATGTCGAATTAGGCGATTTTTGCAAGGACAAAATTGCTCTCTATGACATCGCTTTAGCAGTAATGTTTTTCCATAACTGTACGGATCTAAAAAATAATCTAATCTCGATAAAAAAAATTCTAAAAGAAAACGGTCTTCTTATAGTCTTTATCCCTCATCCTTGTTTTTGGTATCGGAGATTTGAAGGTATAAGCTATATCAATCCTGACAATGCTGTGGAAAATAGCTATAAGGTAGATTTTAAAATTAGAAAAGGGCAAAAACATGATTCTAAAGTGACTTACTATCATAGAACTCTCGAAACATATATCAATTTGATAAAATCTTGCGGTTTGAAAATTGTAGCTTTTGAGGAAACCGGTAACGATGGTAAAAGTAAAGTTGACTTATTGTTCATGATTTTAAAAAATACGGCTCAATAATTAGTGTAGTATCTATCCATATCCAGTAATATATAAAGCTACCCCTACCACGGTTGTTGTGCCCGCTGCCAAGTATGCGCCCCTTAACTGGTCTAAGATTAGCGCAGCGTATCTTAGTCCCAATATGTAGCAAGCATTCTGCTTGCGAAACCAGAAGGATCATTAATTTAGCTTTATTGAAGGAAAATATAAATTTCACGAAGTTGATAAGCAACGGTTAAGCTAAAAGCGTAACACATTTTAGAACTAAGATACGCTGCGCTAATCTTGGACCAGAAGGGCGTCCACCCTAAAAAATAAATGCAACGTATTATTGTCATTGAAGGATTGTCCGCTGGCACTTAGTTAAAATCATGGAAATGAAATATGAAAAAAGCACTAACTTTACTTAAAGAATAACAAAATCATATGAATTATCATGGCTTCCACTCGAATGGTGTTTCCATCATAACCGGCAACTTAAATGACTTGGCTCAATTACCCGACTTGGACTATATAGTTAAGGAGGAAACGGAGTTAAACAAGCTCCCAAAATTTTCGATAATCAATCCATCTGGCTCAATACGGTTCTATCGAATTGGTGGCTTTGAATTGAGGGACATAGGTTACCCAGGATTTTACTCTGTTTCGAAACGCAGTGTTGTGACGGTTACGATTTGTGAAGTCAGATTGGGCTTGATATTTCAAGAGCAACTGCCATATACAGGTGTTTCGGTTTTCGGTTCACACGTTTTTCCATTCCTTAATTTGCTAGAGGAGTACGGTAGTTACAAGGCGTATCAGCAATCATTAGAAGTTTCTAAACTAAAAGAGGAGAACGAAGAATTAAGATATCAGCTTGAGCAGGCATTGTTATCGAGCCGCATATAACTGAACTAAACAGCAACGTAAAAGTTAGCTTAAACACGCGGCAACGAACTACTGCATATATACATACCGGCTTTTTCCCTTCAATGCGGCGAGTATGCAACGCTGTGAAAATAGCCGCGGTAGCGAAGGGCATGCTAAAAATCATTATATGAAGTACCTTTATAATTATATTTGTCCCGTGTGCGACCGGCGGGGGATCGATAGCCGGCAGGAGTATAATTTGCTGATTAGCGACGCAGAAAATAATTTCAAGATCAAGTGCAAACGCGGACACATAAAAACCGTTGTCTATACAGACGAAAAATATAATATGCTGTTCGCTTCCGCGATGGATTGCATACGGGCGGGGCAATTACGGGAAGCAGTGGCCAATTTTGCTGCAAGTTATGAACGCTTATTGGAATATGCGATTCAGATCATTGCTGTCAAATACCGTATAGAGCCAAGTGAATTTGACCTGACTTGGAAACTGTTAAAAAATCAGTCCGAAAGACAATTAGGTGGCTTTTGCATCATGTATCTCCATGCTTTTAAAAAAACTGCTCCCGTGTTCCGTGAAGACCAAATTAAGTTTCGGAACGCAGTGATTCACAAAGGTGCCTTTCCGACATTTAACGAAATTACCGCTTTTGCAATCTCAAGCTTCGAGGTCATGGCCGAGATACTTTGTACGCTCAATAAAAACTGCGCGGCGGCGATAGCAAAACATTCGAAAGAAGGCCGCCTGGCAATAGAAAAAAAACGGACGCCCAATGGCATTTTATCGTTGATAAGAATTGGTTCGGCCCTGGACTTTGATTATATAGCACACCCTTCTGGCAAGCCGACGGCAAGTGCGATGAAGCGACAAATAGAATTATGGAAGCACCAGTTTTCGAATGTCCCCTAAACTGGCGCTGAGTGCCGGCGCAAGCCAAAAGCGCTGCCGCAAATGTGATCGTTTTACAGCCCTTCTCAATCTGAGGCGGGAGCGAAAGAGGCTTGCTGCAGCAAGCTTATATAAACCCTCAATAAAAAAAAGTTTCGGATATTATCTTATCATCCTTTACACCAAAAACTGCAATTTCTGCCAATTGTAACCTCTGGCCATTTTTTAAGGTCATGTCCCTGCCCATGGCCACGCTAAAATAGTTGCCCCCAACTACGGGTTCGCTGGAAAAGAAACTATGCACTTCTGCTATAATTTCCTGCCTGGCTTTTGATTTTGCTAAAACCGCTTCAATGCCCCTGGTTATGGTAGGCACACCCATTGCCAAAGCATGTTCGGGTTCGGTACAAACAATGTCGGCACTATAAAGTTGTTGATAAATTTCTGTTACTTGCCTTTTTTGAAAAAGATCAAAGTAGCGATCGGCTAATTCCTGTGTTGTCATTTTTTTTTGATTTATTTATTTGATTATTTAATAAAACAAAGATATCCTGTCATCCAACACTTAAAGTATTAAAAAGTGTTATATATTTGCTTAATCGTATCAATTTATAAAAATGGACGCTTTGAGCACCGTATTAGAGGCAACCAGACTGAGAAGTGTTGTTTATAGCAAGTTTCCCCTTGCGGCCCCCTGGGGATTGGATGTTGTTAAGGACGAAAATTCACAATTCTGGCGCTTGGTGAGCGGCAGTTGTACTGTTGGCTCACCTGATGGCCGTATTATAGAAATGGAGGAGGGCGACCTAATATTTATACCTCACGGAAGCGCCCACTGGATAGGTGATAAATCTACAAGTTTACGCATACCTTCGCCCGAATTCGTCAAGGCCCGCAGGGCAGGGATACCGGTTTTTAACAGTGGCGGTGCTATAACTACCCTTATAGCGGGTCATTTTGAATTTGATTACCAACCCCTGCATCCTTTTTTAAAGGATTTGCCCCCAATTATTCATATCAGGCAATATATTACAGAAAACCAGCTATTACTAAAGCAAGTGACGCAATTAATGCTGGAAGAGCTCAATAACGAAAGGCCGGGAAGCAGCGTGATGCTGAAATGTTTGTCGGAAATTATGTTTATCAATATCATCAGGGCGTATTTAGAACAGGCTGCGCCCGACATTGGTTTTCTTTCCGCATTAAACGACCCGAGGATCAGCAAAGCGCTAAAACTGATGCAGGACTCACCCCAAAACAACTGGACGCTGGAATCTCTTGCGTCGGAGATTGGCATGTCACGTTCTGTTTTCTTTAATCAGTTTAAGAAATTAGTGCATGAAACACCGTTGAGCTACCTTACTAACTGGCGCATCCGGCAAGCCCAAAAGCTATTTACTACGGATAACCGCAATATATCCGAAATTGCAGCAAACGTCGGTTATCAATCGGAAGCGGCTTTTAACCGGATATTTAAAGCAAAAACGGGGCAAACGCCTGCCGTTTACAGGAGAAGTAAATTTTCCAAATAATTTTTGCTGAGCTGGTGGGAGGTACTGTCCTGTACGCGACAATTTGAATTACACACAAATAAAATCTAATCTTTATAATTATTTGTAAATTTGAGAATCATCACACCATGCAACAACGTGTAATTAATATTGACAAGGAAATAATGGGTGGAACACCTGTTTTTTATGGTACGCGCGTCCCTATTAAGAATTTATTTGATTACTTGGAAACGGGCGATTCAATTGAGGTTTTTTTAGAAGATTTTGAAGGTGTAAGCCGGGAACAAGTGGTAAAAATACTGGAAATGTCAAAAAACCTTATCGAGTCATCTACATCGGTATAGTCCAAAAGAGGTGGAGTCCGTTCCCCCGCTGAGAAGTAGGCGATATAAACGCTTGAACTTTCTTGCATTACATATTTTATAATATAATAGTGGTGACAGCGTTTTGTCACTTTGAAGGGGTCGATTTTTGGCTAAATTTTTTTATAAAAAACTGTAAATGAGGAATTACAAAAATCGGTGGCGTGAAAAGCGTGAACATAACTACGAATTTTGAGTGGTAAAATGAGCCTTTCTCAACCAGGCGCGAATTAAGCGCTGACTAAAGCATTATTCACAACCTTAAGCGCAACGATACCGAGCGGCCAAGCGCCAGGATCAATTCCGGGTCAATAGATTTAATTTCATCTTTTTGCACCCATAGCTTTTTTTCATCTTTTATCAACGACACTTTATCACCGTTTAATAATATGTCAAATTCGGTAGTATGCTGATTTATTAATTTGCTGTTAACGATCTGGTAATCGTAATCACTGTCCTTAAAAGTTATTCGTAATGTTAATCCCATAATCGCCGTCCTCGCCGGTAAAGGTAAGCGTAATAGTCTCTAAACCGCTTTTATTTATCAAATATTTCTTTTCAATTAACCCTTTTATACTTAAATGGTACTGTTAAACAAATAGAGCAAATTGTATACAAGAGTTTATAAAATCAGCGAAATCATAAAAATCAGTCTAAAATCAGCGGTCAAAAAAGGGCCTCCGGTACAACCGGGGCCCTATTCCCACACACTAACCTAAATTAAACCTGTTTTATTAATAACCGCGATAATAATGATGATGCGGGTGGCCATAGTAGCCCACATAACATCCTGATGTTACTGAAACAAAAGCGGCTATTATAAGTGCAAATGCAAAAAATTTCCTTTTCATGACTTTAAATTTTAATATTAACATCCCTGATATTGGGGCGTTTATATCTTTGATGTATTTTATTTAAAAAGGATTAACAGGCCGGAAAGTATTTTGAGAATCAGCGAAATCCGCCGGATTTGATGGGTCGGTGAAAGGACTTAAAGCCAATAAATTGAAGCAATTTTTACTGGTCAACCTTTAAATCGCGCCAGTTGATTACAATAAGTGTGGGGTGGCCTTTGATCAGCATAATGAGGCCGCTAACGCTTATGCGGCTTCGTTGCAGGTTGTTTATAAAGAAAGGATCAGCAAGTTTTGGGTTTTTTCCAGCTGAAAATACTACTGTTAAGGGGGCTATTAAGCGCCTGTTGCCTAATTCAACAACGGCGGTAGAATCATTGTAAACCTGGCCGAAATAAACGCTATCCCTAACTGTTGTCATCTGGCCAACATGTTTATAGGCTTCTTTTGCCATGATAACCTCTTGCCCGAATGTTTTACTTTTTAACAGGATAAAAAATGGAAGAATTAAAAATAGCTTTTTCACCACTAAAAGTTAATTCTACTAAAGTATTTATTTATTATAATAAATACAATTTAATAAAACCCTTTTTCGGGGTGTATTATCTTGGTTCCTTTTGATACGGGATCCAGGAAATTGCCAACCATTTTTGATGATTGGGTTTTGGCAAAAATCTGAAGTTTTGCTTATCGGTTAGTACAATGGTTGGCTGGTTATCAACTAAAACGACAAAACCGGTTACGGAAATTCTTGATTTTTTAAATGATTTTAACGCGCTTCCATCAAATCTGAATTTCGAATCAAAGTCAAAAACAACGTTCAATGCAGCTTTATCTTTTTTCCCACCCAGGTCAACCACTGCGGTCGAATCATTATAAACTTTGATCTGGTAAACGCTATCTTCAACGCTAACCTGCTGGCCGATATAATTACCGGCACTACTTGCTTTAATGGTACTTTGGGCTGAAGCATTAAGGATTGCTACCGAAATGCATGCGAACAATAAGATAATCTTTTTCATCTGACTGAGAGTTAATGATTAACACATTAAACAGTTTTACGCAGCTTTTTTTAAAAGGTTTGTTAAAAAGCTTTATTTTATAAATTAAGTTATTCTTCATTTGCCATTTTCTTTAAAACTGATATTATCAATGTTACTATAACATAGCAACCATAGTTCAGACAAAAAATCAGTGCAATCATAAAAATCAGTCTAAAATCAGCGGTCAAAAAAATGGCCCCGGTATACCCAGGGTCCATTCACACACACTAAACCTAAACTAAAACTGTTTTATTAATAACCCCGATAATAATGATAATGGTGCGGGTGGCCATAGTAGCCAACATAACATCCTGAACTTAGCGATACAAATGCGGCTATGATCAATGCAAATGCAAAATTTCTCTTTTTCATGACTTTAAATTTTAATATCAACATCCAGCCCCCTCTAAATCTCCCCCGCCAGTTGGCGGGGAGACTTTTAATTGGGGTGTTTATATGTTTGATATATTTTAATTGAAAAGGATTAATACCAGGTGAGAATTTTATAATATCCCGCCACGGGAATTTGCAGAAAGTAGTAACAAGAATTTTTTTACATTATTTTCAAGCCTCTTTCTTAATAAACAGATTTCCACCTAAATTGCGGCTTTGAAAGTACCTTTATATGGAAAATGAAATAAAAGACCATGCGGTAAAAGCTTATAAAACGATAAAAAACCCACATCTGAAATTCTGGCATAAGGTTGGCGAAATCAGCATTGAAGTTGCTATCATTATTTTTGCGGTCACCTTATCAATTTGGGTGCATGATATGAGCGACCATAACCACGAGCAAAAAGATGTAAAATCATTTCTTTTAGGATTAAGGCAAGACCTTAAAACCGATCTGGTACAAATGAAGGAAGATACAAATGCCTTTACACAGCAGGGGCTTATCTTTGTATATATAACTACCAACCCTCCCGGCATCAAACTGAACAAGGACAGCTTAAAAAAGCGCCAGGACTATTTATTCAACATAACCAGTTTTGTTGGGAACGATGGCCGTTACCAGGGCTTTAAATCAAGCGGCAAATTGGGCAACATTGAAGATGACAGCCTGCAAAACAATATCATTGAATTATACCAAAGTAATATACCAGCCATTTTAGCATCCACAAACGGCTATAACCAACGAAAAGAGGCATTATTTGAATTTTTTAATAAAAACATTAAACGGACGGCCAACGGAAATACTAACCTGCCTGATATACTATCCACAGACGAAGCGGTAAATATCAGCAATAACTTAACTGATGTTAGCGAAATAAATGCCTGGTATAAAAGCGCTATAAAAAAATCGGAAAAAATAATTGAGGAAATTAATGCGGATTATGGTTTGAAATGATTTTAGAGGTCAGCGACCGGAAAGATAAAATATGATTTCACCGGTTAATACTAAGATTACACTTCAATGGGTGCAATACTAAACTAACCGGTGAAATTAATAATTAGTGCGTTACCGGCTTGGTGCAAGCGGTGTAAATGGCCGCGGAGGCGGCGCAAGATGCCTTGGAGGGGCACAGCCGACGCTTAATATGGCATACATTGCAGTAAGCAATATTATACTTGTGATTTTTTTCATAGCTGTAGTGTTTTACCATACAACATTCATCACCATTATTTGTTTTTTATCGCTTGTTAACCCTGGTAAACTACTTCATTTTAGTAGTATCTGTTAACTTCGGCAATACCCGTTTATCAGGTGGTAAAGCCTCGAACTTTTTATAGGAATCGTTAATATAAACTGCAAGTGATTCGCTGCTATTACTTGTTATAAACGCGTAAGTTGGGCGGTACATCGTCATAAAATTTTCAAGCTCCTCTCCTTTGAGAGGTACGATACTTCCCACATAAGTCCTTGTAAAAACAGCATCCACATGCCGTTCTTCTGCTTCAACCTTAAAATAGCGTTTAAGCCTGCGCGCATCTTTACCATCTTTGCTGAACCAGGTGGTTGGCGATAGCACATAAACCTTACTTTTTTCAAACACCTCCGGGTATTCCTTTTGCGGGTCAAAGTTTTGCCTCGTTGCATTAATACTAACCTCGCGTAAAGCTATAGTTTTAGCTACAAGCATAATTTTCTTGGGCGTCAAATCTACAACGTACAAGGTATCGGATATATAGCTTGGGGAATCGAAAATCAATAAATGGCCTGCTTCGGTCTTGATCTTAAAATTCCCGTCTTTATCTGTTAGCGCCAATTGTTTATTGTTATTATCCCTTATAAAAACATTATTCAGCCTGTTATTGCTCCCGTTCTCATAAACTGTGCCTTTTAACGGGTCCTGTGCACTTACCAAACTTGCTATTAAACATACCAGGAAGGTTAAAAAGTATTTTTGTTTCATGGCAGACGAATTATGCTGTTAAGTTAACCTATTTTATGCATTAATAGTTTTAGTTTTAACATTTTTACAAATGGAGATTTGAGATATGAGATTTGAGACATGAGATCAGGGAGTTGGAGATTAGTGTCTTTTTCTTCCCGACTTTCGGACTAATAAAACACTAATCTCTAACCTCCAATCACTAATCTCTAACAACTATTTCTTCACCCAAACATTATTATCCGGGTTAATATCCGGGAATACTTTGTCAGGATCATAAGTTACCGACTGTATTTCTTCTGTCGATGGATATTTAATAGTCCATGAGCTGTTGCGTTCCCATATTTCAACCGGCAGCTTTACGCGGTCTGTTTTACCGCTTACGGTTTTAATTTCGAGGATAACCGGCATGGCCATTTTTTCAAGATTATCAATAGTGATCATTGCGCCTTTTGTTGGGTCATCATCTACATATTTCACATCACGCACAGCTACGTCTAAGCGCCAGTTATTTTCAAACCAACCCCTCCAAAACCATTGCAAATTCTCGCCCGCAGCATTTTCAATGGTACGGAAAAAGTCATCAGGCGTTGGATGTTTATAAGCCCATTTTTCGATATAAGTTCTGAAAGCGAAATCAAAACGTTCAGGACCTAATACCTGCTCGCGCAGCATAACGAGGCCGGCACTTGGTTTCGAATATAACAGGTTACCGGTATTTCTTTCTTTAAGATTGGCTGGCTGGCTCATAATAGGTTCCAAACCAGGGTGGGTAAAGGCAGCGGCTGCACGGTGCATATCGAAAGCGCCCGGCCTGGTGTTTTTATACTCGCCATTATTAAAATCAGCAGTTGATAAGGTATTGATGAAGGTGTTAAAACCTTCGTCCATCCAGCCGTATAAACGCTCGTTTGAGCCAACGATCATCGGGAACCAGGTGTGGCCAAATTCATGGTCATTAACCCCCCACAAGCCCCTGCCTTTAGCCTTATACCCGCAAAAAACAATACCGGGGTATTCCATGCCGCCAACAATGCCTGCTACAGCAGTAGCTGCCGGGTAAGGGAACTCGAACCATTTGGATGAATTAAATTCCAGTGATTTTTTAACATATTCAGTTGAGCGGCCCCAGGCATCGTTGCCATCGCTTTCAACCGGGTAGGCTGATATGGCAATTGATTTTCTACCACTTGGTAGGTCCAGTTTTGCAGCGTCAACAATAAAAGCCGAAGACGCCGCCCATGACGCATCGCGGGCATTCTTTATAATAAAGTGCCATGTTAACTCCTTTTTGCCTGCCGGGCGCGAAGCCGGATCGGTAACTTCAGCTGCCGTGCGGATCACTACCGTTTTCTCGCTGTTTTGCGCCTCTTCCCACCGTTTTAATTCCTCGGGGGTATAAACATCCTGCGGGTTCATCAACTCGCCGGAGCCAAGCACAATATCTTTGGCAGGCGCGGTAATTTTCAAATCGAAATCACCGTACTCAAGATAGAATTCGCCGGGACCGGTGTAGGGGATGGTATTCCAGCCTGAAACATCATCATATACGCACATACGCGGGTACCATTGGGCCACCTGGAATATTTTTCCATTTTTAGTTTCCTGTATGCCCATACGGTCAGATCCGTAATCGGGGGAGATAAATGAATATTCTATTTTCAATTTTACCTGGCCGCCATTGGCTGCGACCTCTTTAGGCAGGAAAATTTGCATGCGTGTATCTGATACCAGGAACTTTAACTCAGCGTCGTCGCCTTTGTCTAACTTTATCGATTTTATTTTATACCCGGCGTCAAAAACCTGGCCGCGGCCCCAGTTGCGGCTGGTAAGTGCAGGCGGGGTTCCTACTAAAGGCACAATGGCGCTTCCCCTTGAATCTGATTTAAAAAGGTTTTGTTCAAGGTTCATCCATAAATAGCCAAGCTTTTGCGGACTATTATTGGTATAGGTCAATACTTCCGACCCTGTAATTTCATTGGTTTCATCATTTAATGTGGCCGCTAACTGGTAATCGGCCCTGTTCTGCCAATACTTTGGGCCGGGTTCGCCGTCTGCCGCTCGGTATTCAGTTCCATTTTTAGTATAAAACAATGGCCCGAAAGTTTCATGATAATCATAATTTGTTGCAGGCGGGGTAGCTGGGGCAGTAGTAGCGGCTGTTTGCTGGGCCTGGCTAACACTTACAGCAGCCATTAAAGCCAGTGTAAAACCGGCTATCAGGTTCAATTTCATTTTTTAAATAATTTGGTCAGTTACAAAAGGCAAGTATAGCATAAAATACACTAAGGTGCTTTTCGTAAAATAAATGTTACGTGGAAGTAGAGTTAAGGTTGAATTAGTGAATTGACTTAAGGTTGAATTAGTGAATTGACTTAAGGTTGAATTAGTGAATTATTGAATTATTGATTGATTTAAGGTTGAATTTGTAATGGAGGGAGTTTTGGCGGCTATTTCCACCTTCCGAACACCTTTGATAACAATACCAACAAGGGCGGCGAAATAGCAGGTCGAGAGTCTTGAGGCTTTTTGCATCTGGCGCGGTTGGTGGCTCGTCAAGCTGATTACCTGCCCACTGCACTGCCTGAATCCCCTCTCCTGCCAACCCTCAAAATTCGTAATCATGTTCACGATTTTCACGCCACCGATTTTTGGAACACCTCATTTACAGTTTTTTATGAAAAAAAATTGTCAAAAATCGACCCCTTCATGGTGACGAAATACTGTCACCACTAAAATTATATTATAAACTATAATGCAAAAACGTGCAAGCATTTATAGCGCATACTTGTCAGCGGGCCACAGAAGGCCAACGCTTTAGTCAGCGCTTAATTTGCGAATAAATGGGGAGTGACTCCCTTGCCGTAAAGTAACTCTTTACGGCGATATATTTCCTGCTCACAAATATAAGACCTGTCGTTTCACCTAATTTAGGAACAATATTTTTCATGGGAGAGTGATAAAATTGTACCTTTATTTTTTATTTAATTCATCTATATTCTAAAAATATCATATATATTGCCCTACCTAAAACCTAAAAATGAAATTCAGTTATAATGCACGTATAATTAAACACTTAGGTTATGAACTCATAACCTCCGATGAAGTTGCAATAACTGAATTAATAAAAAATTCCTATGACGCTAAAGCGACGGTAGTAAACATCCAGTTCCTGTCGTCCATCAGTCTTTTGATCAATACTAAGGGGCTACAGCCCATACCTCAAAAAATACTTGACTTATTAGATGCCATCAAACCCTTTGGAATTATTGTCCTTGAGGACAATGGTAAAGGTATGGACTACGATACACTGACCGAGGGGTTCTTCGAAGTCGGCAGTACGTTAAAGGTTGACGAGAAATTAAAGGCGGGAGAAAATGACCCCATAATTTTAGGCGATAAAGGAATCGGCAGGCTCGCTGCTCAGAGAATAAGTCCAGTGCTTTTGGTTGAAACAAAGGTAGCGGGCTCCAATGTTATTAATATAGTTCAGGTTGAATGGGACGATTTTTTTAAATCAAAGGAAGCCGACGCCCCGGAATTTAAAATTGATTCATCCCTAAAAAGTTCTTACACAAGGCTGTGGTTGTTGGGAACTGAACAAAGACGGTTGATATTCACGAAATTTTTCGAAGAAAAAGAAGTATACGACTACGATATTTTTAATAATCCCGTTAAAAGCTTAGGCAAACAATTGTTCGTTAATGATGAACTTCATGCGGCGCTTGGATTTCTTTACTCTCCTTTTGAAAGTAATAAAAGCGTTCTGAGCCTCAATATTTCATTTAATAACCGGCCAATAATATTCGAGTTCAATCAAAGCGCGATAAATATAGCGGAGTCTATACATGTAATGGAATCCAAAGTCCTATATGATGAAGATGGTGAACCGAACGATCTTGAGATTACGTTAACAATGCAGATCAGGCCATGGTTCATAGAGAGAATACACTTTTCTGAACTCGGAAAGGTATTATATCAGGATTGGAAAAGGCCCCATGAATTCTACTCTACTCTGCTCGAAAAATACCATGATTATTATGTTAAAAGCCTTAAAGAGGTTTTTACATTGTCAAGCATTTTCAACAGGTGGAATAAGAAATACAACAATAATCTTCCAGACGAATTTATACAAGCGCTTTTGAAATTATCACCCATCGAAGGTAGAATATATTCGTTCAAAAGAGATAAATCGCTCATTTCCATGGCCATCGCATCGGCCATTGATAATCACTTTATCGATAGAAACTCTGAAGGAATAAAAACTGATTTTAGTTCATTTTTGTCGGCCAACAATGGAATCAAGCTTTACAGGAATTCATTCCGCATCGGTACAATAGGTAATAAAGACAATGACTGGCTGAAACTTCAGCAAAAAAGAACGACTGGACAACAGTTTTACCGGTTTGAGCTTGGTAACGTGATTGGTTTTATAAAGATAAACGATAAGAAGCAACAGTATATTTATGAAACCAGTTCACGCGAAGATCTCAATGACAATACTTACGTGCATTCCTTGCAGGTTGCTTTGAGTGAAATTATTGAAATATTTTCACCCAGCTTCAATAAGAGGGCTGTTGAAATAACCAAATTTATTCTTGAGAATGAAAAGCTAATTCCGGAAAATAACACGGAAGAAATCGAAGACGAAGTAAATAAATCCCGGTTAATAGTAGAGGCGGCCAAGAGAAATATGCAGGCGATAAAAGCTGCTATCACGTCTATAAAGGGGAATATTGACCTTGATAATGAAACAAAGATCAATGCCGTAAAAAAAATATTTGCAGAACTGGAACCTATTGCACTCAATTTCGAGCAAAATATTGATGATACCAATCGGTCGTTTCAAAGTGCAAATACCTTGTTGGAGGTTGCCAAGCAGCAACAAATAAGGATCAAAACCGAGGCGTATAATAACTATAAATTGATGGCTAACGGGTTAGTGACTGAAGTCATTACCCATGAGTTGCATTCTTTGCTAACCTATTCCGAGGATGAGGAGGAAAAATATGATGCTCATTTCAAGGCTCTCCAAGACCATTTGCTTGACAATGGATTGTATGACCTCAATAATGATCACCTGATTCCGGTGCAGAAAAAATTCAAGCATTTGTATTCAAGAATGGGTGATTTGGACAAATTTTATTCGTTTCTGGAGCGTACGTTTATCTACAAAGGCAATAGCGAGGATTTTGTGCCCGTAAACCTTGCAGAAGAATTGAAGGAGATATTTGAACGGTTCAAATTTCGCCTGGTTAAACATAAAATAGAAATTGATATATCGTCAGTGTCGAACATTTGGGAAGTGCCAAAAGGATCGTTAATGCATGTATTTTATAACCTGATAGATAATTCCATTTATTGGATAGACCGCCGTCAAAATTTAGCAAAGACCAATTCGCTATATACCAGAATGGCGAAGGATGAAATCGTTATTAGAACAATAAATCCTACGACAGTGCAGTATTTTGATACTGGTACGGGAGTATTCGAAAAATACCAGCACACGTTATTTAATGAGATGGAATCCGGTAAGGAAAACGGCCGCGGTATGGGGCTTTATATTGTACGGCAATTCCTGAAATCATTTGGTGGTGAAATTGAATTACTCGATACGTTGAACGAGCATGGTAATCGCTATATCTTTGAAATTCGCATGAAAAATAGCTTGGAGGAGGACAATGAGTAGACTCCCTTTATTGATGCGAGGCCTTAAGGCGAATACTGTGGTCATTATCGAAAACGCACTTCAATATGAAACTGACCCGGAGCTTGTCTTGGGTAAATTCTCTCTTAAAAAATGTAACCGGGCAAAGATATGTTTGACCCTTGAAAACTTAGGACATCAAGCCTGTTCCCAACTACTTCAAAATTTCTATTCGTCATTTGAGCAGTCTCCTAGAAAACCTGATATAGAAGGTAAAGGCGCTGAGAATTTTTTTAAACGTTATATCACAAAAGATTGCGGTATAACAGCTTTAGGTGAAGATGCGGTGATTGATTGCCTTCGAAATTTAATAGCGGCTGACGAAAACAACGATGTTAAGTCAACTTTTATGAAATATGGGATTTACAGCATCGAGGAAGCTGATTATAACCAAATCATAAGCGAAATACATCAGGTCGAAGAAAGTGAGATCCTATTCTACAAAAGTGATCCTCCAGCGCACGGAATCGAAGCTTTTTTTTCGGAAATAGATGAAACCTGCGAAGAGACGGGCAGCGAATTTTGTTTGGCCATTATTGATAAAAAATTAGGAACGGGTGGAGCAGATAAGGAAGGAAAAGTTTTTATTGCAGATAAAATCATCCCTGAGAATAATTACAGGGAGAAAAAAATAATTTGTTGTCTGTATACCAGCGCACCCGTTGATATCGTCCCTGATAAATTTGAAAAATATTTTTTACAGGAGATTGGAAAAACTGATCCGGAGAAAAATGAGAAAATAGTTAAAACTATCGCGAGGGCGAGCTACGCGCAAGTATTTAATATTATAATGAATAGAAGGCAACTTAGTGCCGAAAACGCCAGGGACCTCGTCTTACGAAATCAAAAGAATATTAAATACATTATTAAAGAAGCACTTAATGAAGGAATTCCGGGTTATGATGCAATTAAATATTGGTTTGATCTTGCCGAGGGTCAGCAATTTGATGCTCAAGAAATTGCAGACATCAAGTTTATTGGCGGTATAACGAACTTTTTCAAAACAGAATTCCTTGAAGATGGATCCCAATTGGCTGAAATCACAAACGAATTGAAAGATTTGAATTCGTTTGAACTTTTTGATTTTAATGTAAATAAAAAGCACCAGCCATTTGCCCCTGGTGATATATGGAAGGCTAGCAATGGTGATCATTTCATTTTAATAGGTCAGCTATGTGATACGTTATTAAGGACCAACAATACTAGAAAGGCGAAAATTGGAGAATTGTTAAAACTTAAAATAGAAGAGTTGCAAGTTGGCGCCGCTAAGTTTAAAATAAAGGTAGATGATGAAGTTAAAACTATAGTCATTCAAAATTTCAAATTACCGGATGGAGCGTTTAAACGTATTGAGATCGATGTCTCGACCCCCGAAGCGGAATTTGCTGATTTAATGGTTTTAGATTTATGCATGTTTAATGATGATGGGATATGCCATTTAGATTTGATTAATGACCCAACCGAAGACATATTTAACCTGCTTCCAGAAAATATAAAAAACTACCACCAAGACCTTATTAGTTTTTTTAACGGTATTACCCCTTTTATAAACTCGCAAAACCAACAACTACTGTCTCTTGTAAATGAAATAATTAGATTTTCCAGGACTGATTTTGTGATAACGGAATCGAACGTGATAGACTTTAATTTGCGACGTGTTGGCCGGCTTAAAGGGAGATTTTATGATTCCGTTTACAATAATTATTTAAATAATAAGGGGCGGATTGACCTCAACTTAATAGACAACTATAAGGAGCAGATTTCAATTGTAACACTTCGATGCCTATATTTCGGCGACCCGGAAAGTATGGTAGAAATGTCGAATGTGAATTTGTGGGCTAAAGAAGGAATTATTTGTTTTCTCAAAGATGATTTGCTAAAAACTATACCCTCTCAATTTGTTTCAATTTTATCATTATGCCCTAGTATTTTAACGATAACTAATCAGGCGACGGAATATGAATTGACATTGGAAGAAGACAACTCTTACAAATTGGTTTTTAAATATTTATTTGGCGATAAAAAATTCATCGGCAAGGATAAATTTAGTTATACCCTTATTTTTAATGAACCAAAGCCGACTTCCAATCCATACTTCAAGGTTAACGGCGATGAAACACAATACACGTTTATGGATGACGAAAATAAGCACGCACGTAATCCCTTAAGTATAGAACAGTTAAAGCTTGGTGTAACCGTTCTTGAAAAAAATGTGTTACTAAAGATTGTTAATGGAATTTTAATTAGAACCGATCTTGAAAAATAAAGCAATCGATATTATATCATTATTTTCTGGCGGTGGGTTTTTAGATATTGGTTTTATGAACCAAGGCTTTCAGGTAAATGCAGCGGTGGAATTTCATGAGGCATTTGTCAATTCCTATAATTATGGCGTAAACGCATATGTAAAAAAATCCCAAAAGGAAGTTTACAAAAACGGAATAATAAGCCACGTTGATATTACCGGCCCCTTAGATGCTACAGACCCGGCCGTGCAAAATAAGCTCGTCGCGGATTTCCGAGAGGTTGCGGGCATTATTGGCGGTCCGCCGTGCCAGGATTTCAGTGTCGGCGGAAAGAATCTTGGCACCGAAGGGAAACGTGGTAAATTAATTTTCACCTATAGGGACATTGTGAAACAGATCAGTCCCTTGTTTATATTTTTCGAAAATGTCGCAGGACTTTACCGGACAAAAACCCACCAAAACGAATTTTTTAATCTGAAAAACGAGTTGGAGAAAGACTATACGCTCTGGTATGAAATCATAAATGCGTTGGATTACGGTATTCCGCAAGACCGCCCAAGGCTTGCTCTTGTTGGTTTCAGGAAAGATGTTGTGCGAAAGTTAATTGACAACGGATATAAGTTTATAACCGAGCCATTTGAAGGACACCACAATGAACTTGTATTTAAATGGCCTGACAAAAAGTTTATAAATCCGAAACATATTAGGTGGCCAAAGCTATGGGAATTCGGTTCCGGTATAAACGAGGATGAACTTAAAGCGATTCCTGCACGATATGCGCCGTTATTAATAAGTAATGCGTTTGATGGCTTGGATTCATCGGTTGCAAACCAAAATGAACATTTTAACCCTTATTCGGATAAGTTTTTAAGGATATCTGAAGGCGATACTACAAAGAAGTCCTTCAAACGGTTACATCGGTACCGTTACAGTCCAACCGTCGCTTATGGTAATAATGAAGTACATTTACATCCGACCGAAGCTCGCAGATTATCAGTAAGGGAGGCTTTGCGTATCCAAAGTGTTCCGGATCAATACATCTTACCTCCGGAAATCAGCTTAACAGACAAATTCAAGCTGATAAGTAACGGGGTGCCAACCAAAAAAGCCGAACTCATAGCAAAGGAAATTAGGAGAACTATAGAGAACTATTTAGCATTAAAATGACAGACATTTGGTCGAAAGAGAAACGCAGCGTTGTAATGTCTAAAATCCGGTCTAAAAACACCAAGCCGGAAATCATACTTCGAAAGTATTTGCACAAGAGAGGCTTCAGATTTCGCATTCACAAAAAGGATCTACCAGGAAAGCCAGATATTGTGATGCCTAAATACCGGATTGCAATTTTTGTTCATGGTTGTTTTTGGCATTACCATGCTGATTGCAGGGAGGGGCGTTTGCCTAACACTAATTCCAGTTTTTGGACAGATAAGCTCTTGAAAAATATTTCACGTGACCAGGAGCATCAGCAGAAATTGCAGGAACTCGGATGGAAAGTATTGGTAATATGGGAGTGCGAACTTGAAACCGCGTTAAAAAATGACACAATGGACAACTTTATTGGTAAAATCAAATTCAATTCATAGACCGATATTCCAGCGGCGTACTCCCCACCTGTTGTTTAAATAGCCGGGCGAAAATGCTGGGGGTATTTGAAACCCAGTTCATAAGCCACCTGGCTGACGGTTTTTTCTGTATCAAATATTCTTTCCTTGGCTACATTTATCAGTTTGGCCTGTATATACTCCAGCGCTGTTTTACCTGTTTCTTTCTTTACCAGGTCGCCAAAGTAATTTGACGACAGGTTAAGTTTTTCGGCGCTATAGGCTACAGAAGGCCACATCCGTTCTACATTTTACTGACCGTCACAAAAAACACATCATTTTCCCGCAGATGAAGCTGTTTGCTAAAGCCGCCATTTGTAACTGTGATCTTTTCTTTAATAACCGGCCCGCCATTGTTTATGGTTTTAATTTTTGCGACCTGCGCTTTCGTTAGCTGCGACGGACTGCCAAGATCAAGATAAGTGGTATATGGGTCATTTGCGCGGTAACCGGTCTTATATACCCTTAGCTCGTAATTTCCGGCGGGCAGGTTTTTTAAGTTAACTGTGACTTCGCCTTTTTCTTTGGCAGGCAAATGCCGTTTATAATATACCTGGTTGCTCACAGAGTCGCCGGGATGGGTATTGGTAAAATCCCAAAACAATAGCTGCACATTGCCTTTGTCATCTTTACAAACCCATGAGGCAGGGTCGGTGCTTTTTAATTCATGCCGGCCTAATTTATTCAGGTACTGGTAAGCGTAAAATGCAGGCTTATTAATGTCCTGGTAATTGATGAGACCAAATCCGCCATGGAAAGGTGAATAACGTGGCCCGTTTTCTTCAAAAATATCTGTAAACGTCCAATAAGACATTGAATTTGCAGCAGTCCCGGTTTTTTTCAACTTATCCAGGATATAGGAAGCTTCGTGGTAGCTGTCGTGAATAGGATCAGTTGGTGTATAAGAGGCGCTCCATTCGGTATAATGCAACTCCAGCTTGGGCAGCTGAGAATGATCGATCTCTTTTCTTGATCCGATTACAGTCCCATACACCGAACTGTCCCTCTTACTTAAATAAGTTTGTATGCCATTGGCATCAAATGAGCCTTTATCAATGCCATAGGTATGGGTGCTGATAAAATCAATTGGCAGCTTGTGATCTGTGCAATACTTGATTAATTCCGGAATCCAGGCATGCTCAGCTGTAGCCGGGCCGCCAACCCGATAGCTTTTGGAAACGGATTTAACTGCATTTGCCGTCACCTGGTACAAATGGAAATAATCGGCCTGTGTACCACTCCAGAAATATTGCAGGTTGGGCTCATTCCAAACCTCAAAATACCATTGCTTAACTTCTGCCTCGCCGTACCGCTCAGTCCAGTGCTTTGTGAGGGCCGTAATTAAGCCTGCCCACTTGTTATAATCTTTTGGCGGGGTAATGTTTGCCTGCCACCAGAATACAGTTTTGTCGCCGCTTGCCAGCGCTTTAGGCATAAAACCAAGTTCGACAAAAGGGCGCACATGTATGCTAAGCAGGAAATCATACAACTCGTCAATATACTGCCAGTTATAAATTGGATTACCCTTCTTATCCTCAAAATAAACGCCCATATCATCATGCAGGAGGCCGTGCATCCTGATATAACGAAAGCCCAGCTGCTGCTTAGCATACTTAAGCTGACGCTGCCAGTCGGCCCGCAGACCCTCGTTAGCCCGGCCTGCCCCTACGCATTCGTTGAAGAATGTGTTAAGCGGCCCTTTTTCCTTATTGAAGTCAATATCGATTTTTCGTGATGGCCCCTGCGCGTACACCGAAATTGTTGCACAAAGGATCACAACTGATAGTAGGGTTTTTCGCATTTTTAAAATTAGTGTAATCATTTTGATATTGATTAGATCCGCCTCTGTTATTACAGGTGTTCGGAAGATTTAAAAGTACGTAATAAAACAATGCTCCCACCCCAACGTCATGCCGAACTTGTTTCGGCACCCCACAGGACATTCACGCTTGCTTGGTCTACGATATGTATGTAACAGACCATTCTATCGCAGACCTTTCAGATGAGGTGCCGAAACAAGTTCGGCATGACGTCTTTTTTTTTATCTTCCGAACAGCGCTACACCAACAGGGGTGGCGAAACCTGACATTAGTAGTTCTATTATTTCTTCAATTCAGCAATTGCCTCCGGTGGCGCCAAAGCTTTATGAACCTTTTCAACAACCATCGTTTTAGCCAGTGTGAACGTTTTTACCAATTTAATATCTTCGCTCGAAGCGCCAATTTTTACTTTATATAGCCCTGCATCAGCAACCCAGGCTGATTTATCAGTATGGAAAGAAGCAAGGTCTCTGGGATTTATCGTAAAGTTCAGCATTTGCGATTCGCCGGGCTGTAATAACCCGGTTTTAGCAAACCCTTTCAACACTTCTGCTGGTTTATCCAAAGTTCCTTTTGGTGCGCTCAGATAAAGCTGAACAACTTCTTTACCGGCAACTTTCCCGGTATTGGTGATGGTTACAGTGGCCGAGAGTTTTTGGTTAAAGCTGGTTGAACTCAGTTTTAAATTGCCATAAGTAAATTTGGTATAGGATAGGCCATAACCAAATGGGTAAGCAGTCTTTATACCGAAGGTATTATAATAGCGATAGCCTACATAAATACCTTCTTCATAAACCACTTTTCGTGTTATAGTAGAGTCGCCTTTTATTGCTACACCGGGGAAGTTTTTTGCTGACGGAACATCGGCATAAGACATCGGGAAAGTAGAAGCCAGTTTACCGGAAGGATTTACTTTACCGGTGAGCAGATCTGTTATAGCGTTGCCGGCTTCCATGCCGGGTTGCCAGGCAAGCAAAATGGCATCGGGAGTATTTCTCCAGCTGGCAGTTTCAATAACCCCACCAATATTAAGTACTACGACAACCTTTTTCCCTTTGGCGTGAAATGCATGGCAAACAGTGTTGATGGAAGCCTTTTCGACATCCGAAAGATTAAAATCGTTATCCACTTTTCTGTCTTCGCCTTCGCCGGAATTCCGTCCGATGGTAAAAATTCCGATATCATATTTATCAGCCATTTTTTCAGCCAGCGAGTCGGTTAATGGCATCTCATTCGCACGTTTCTTTCCACCC
>Ga0206864_1095_pt1 | contig 30490 bp, 24 predicted proteins | sample Alteio_BWOrgCont_42_FD_152632 | JGI IMG/M metagenome (GOLD analysis project Ga0206864, IMG submission 152632) | Enriched cells from forest soil in Barre Woods Harvard Forest LTER site, Petersham, Massachusetts, United States -... | ecosystem: Environmental > Terrestrial > Soil > Temperate forest >...
AAAACCGAAGATTCGATAAATATAATGTTGGTGACAATTTATGATAAATCTGAAATAGACACGATAAAAAAGGACGAAGTCTTGTCTATTTTAAACCAAATCTTATCAGAGCCGAATTAACGTCAAACCACCTGGTTCAAAACCAAAACCCCTATCAACCCCGTAACCGAAATAATGGTTTCCATCAACGACCAGGAGCGGATGGTATCTTTTATAGAAAGGTTAAAATATTCCTTAAACAGCCAGAAACCGCCATCATTGAGGTGCGAAAAGGCAAGGCTGCCTGCGCCGATGGCCAATACCATCAAATTGGGATTTATGCTGTGATCATGTAAAACCATCGACGAAACAATGCCCGCAGCGGTTAAACCCGCAACTGTAGCCGACCCGAGGCTTATGCGTATGATGGCTGCAATAAGCCATCCCATCACCAAAGGCTGTAAATTAAAGCTCTGCAAAAATCCAGCGATCTGGTGATTGGCGCCGCTATCCGTTAATACTGCCTTAAAGGCACCCGACCCGGCAACTATCAACAGGATAAGCGACACATCTTTTACGGCATGACCATAAATGTCGGCAAGCTTTGCCATGCGTAAGCCTTGTTTTAGCCCAAGCGTATAGGTAGCCACGAGCAGCGAAATAATCATGGCCATCGGTGCATCGCTTACAAACGCCACCAGGTTATGCAGCATGCCGGTACTATGGGCGGTATTGAGGTACAGTGTACCGGCCATCAAAAGGATAACCGGCAGCAGGGCCGTTAAAAAGCTTGTTGCGGCGCCAGGCAATTTATCGTCCGGCATTTCTTCGGCGCGAAAGGTATCCAGCGGTTGGGAGTCTATGTTTTTCAGGCTCCGGGCAAATAGCGGCCCGGCAATGATGATAGCAGGTATAGCGAGGATAAGGCCATATACCAGTGTCGTGCCGATATTGGCTTTAAAAATAACCACCAGCGCGGAAGGCGAGGGGTGCGGCGGCAAAAAACCATGGGTTACCGACAAGGCCGCCAGCATGGGCAAGCCGATGTAGACGGCCTTTAACTTGTATTTGTAAACCACGGTAAAAATAAGCGGCACCATCAGCACAAAACCCGTTTCGAAAAACAGGGGGATGCCGATAATGAAGCCCACAATAACCAATGCCCATTGGATGTGTTTGATGCCGAAGGCATTCACCAGCACTTCGGCTATTTTCTGCGCTGCGCCGCTCACGGCCACCAGCTTACCGATCATGGCGCCCACGCAAATAATAATGGTGATCTTCCCCATTGTATCACCCAAACCGTTTTGCACGGATTGCATCACCTTATCCAGCGGGATGCCCAGGAGCAGGCCAGCCATAATGGAAACGATCAGGAAGGCGATAAAGGGGTTAACCTTGGCCCAGCTTACGAGCAGCACCAGCACGATGATGCAAAAAAGGATGGTTAATAAAATCATTACTTGTTTTAATTGGAGTCGCCTGTAAACAACGGTTCCTGGCGGTTATCCCAAAAAAACAAAATAATTATCTCATTTTCTTGAATTTCGTAATAAAAAGAGGTTTGTTTAGCAATAAGTCCAACCCTGATGTTTTCGTCAAAGGGAGAGGCTTTGAACATATAGGGTTGCGTCGATACGAGAGCAAGCGTTTTATGAACTTTTTCGAGAAATTTTTTGGTTTCCTTTTTACTCCATTTGTTTTCAATCAATTCAGCGATGGTTAGCAGCATTTCCGCGGCATCATCTGAAAAAATAATTTTTAGGGCCATCGTTTGGCAAGCAGTTGTTTTACTTCGTCATATGATTTGGTTTGACCATTTTTTACCTGCTCCCGCCCTTTTTTTATTCCGCTTATAATATGTTCCCGGACTTCTGCCGATAATTCTGGTTCTTCCTCGACAATAACAGCTTGAGTAGCTTTTACCATCTCGTAATAAAGGGTTTTGTATTTTTCGTCCAAATCAATTACCATTCGCATACCGATGCCATTTAATTTAACAAATTTAACTTTTTTAAGGCAAGATAACAGTGCTAAATTTATAATTTAGTGGGTATGAAAAAAGTGACAGGACTCGGGGGCATTTTTTTTAAATGCAAGGACCCAAAGCAAATGAACGAATGGTACGCCAAAAACCTTGGCCTGCAAACCACTGACTGGGGCGCCACGTTTGAATGGCTGGATGCTGATGAGCCGGAGAAAAAGGGAGTTACTACCTGGGCGACCTTTCCACAGCATACTAAACACTTTGAACCATCCACAAAAGATTTTATGATCAATTACCGGGTTGAAAACCTCGAAGCATTGGTGGCTGAATTAGAGGCTGCCGGTGTTATCGTCGAGGATGAAATTGCTGTGTATGATTATGGCAAGTTTGTTCACATTCTTGATCCGGAAGGCAACAAAATCGAGCTTTGGGAGCCGAATGATGGGGAGTAACAAATTTTGCTCTCTTCAGACTTTCGCGCCTGATCATTACCCGCCCGAAGTCGCTGCGTAACGTCGCTGATGCCCACACCTGGTATTTGTAATAACTGATGGCGGATCCCCGCCCGCCCTGTATAACGGTACGCAGTTTCACGAAGGTGAGGTGGCAGCCGTCTTCCGGGTGATTGATTAAAAGCGTTCCCCCGATCGTTGCCTCGGGATGGCTGGTGAACATGTCAAACTCTTTTAATCTTATTGCATCATCCTTTATCAACCCAACTTTGAAGTTTTCTTTTAGCGCCCTGTACGTTGCCTCGAGGGCATCTACATCGTCAGCATTGATTTTCAATAGATCGAAAGGCAACTTTTCCATAGTTTTTGTTTGGCTAAAGGTATATTTATTCTGTGTGGGTTTGCCGGATTTCGTCAAGTGCAATTGCAGGGCAGTTATTTGAACCTGGTGAAAATAGTTCCGATTTAATATTAAATGGATAACGCATACCTAAAATACATGTTCCTAAAACTGCCACTGCCAACTACCGCTGCCGCTATCAACACCCCTCACTCCTTCACCGCGGTCACCCCCGATCCATCCACGCCTTTTGTCTCGAAAATAATTTCCTTATCGGTCAACTCCGAAACCCAAAACGGGAAGGTTCTGGTCGTTCCATCCGGCAGGCTTTCGGTGTACTGAATATTACGGCCGTCCAATTTGAATTTTCCATGCGACAGTACTTTCCCCCCCCACATGATGATCAAAGTATTGTTTGTGTCGAATTGTATATAGGGCGCCTGTGCGGCAAGGTCATCGCTGGCTACGCTATCAGGTGGGCTAGCGTTTGGGTTAGTCACTTTAATGTATTTCCATTTTCCGTAGAGGTCGTTGGCATTGATGGGCATTTTGCAGGAAAACAGGGTGACAACAACCAGGAAAAGTGGGATGTATTTTTTCATGTTGACTTTAGCCGTCAAATAATTGTTGAAATTAGAAATATAACAGCTTAATAAAAATTCTTTCTACTTTTATAAACCGTTATAAAATACATTTATTCCCGGAGGAGACTTACGAAGTTTTAGAAAAACTAAGTCTCCTCCGGCCAATCTACGCTGCGCCATGAAACTCAAAACCATCTTCCTCTTCGTTCTTATCAGCCTAAGTTTACCCGCTTTCGCCCAGGAAACCGCTACACTGTCCATTAGCGATACCTCCAAACTTACTATCAGCAAATATATCTACGGCCAGTTTGCCGAGCATTTAGGTCATGGTATCTACGGTGGATTTTGGGTCGACAAATCCCTGCCCGTGGAAAAGCAAGACAGGATAAGGCTGGACGTGGTGAATGCGCTTAAAGAAATAAAGATCCCCAGCCTGCGCTGGCCCGGCGGCTGCTTTGCCGATGAATACCATTGGCGCGATGGCATAGGCCCCAGCGCACAACGCCCAAGGATGGTAAACACCAATTGGGGCGGCGTAACGGAAGATAACAGTTTCGGTACACATGAGTTCCTCGAACTGTGCAGCCTGCTGGGTTGCGAGCCTTACGTTGCCGCCAACGTAGGGAGCGGCACGGTGGAGGAAATGTCAAAATGGATCGAATATTGCAACAGCAACAGCAATAGCACCATTGCCCAATTGCGCGCGCAAAATGGCCACCCGGATCCCTACAAGGTTACGTTTTGGGGCATCGGTAACGAAAGCTGGGGCTGCGGAGGCAATATGACGCCCGAGTTTTACAGCGACCAGTTTAAGCGGTATGCTTCATTCGCAAAAAACTATCCAGGCGCTCCGCTCAAAAAGATCGCCAGCGGCCCCAACGCGGATGACTATAATTGGACCGACGTGATCATGAAAAATATTCCCACATGGATGATGTGGGGAATTTCAATGCATTATTACACTATCCCAACCGGCGACTGGGGTCACAAAGGCTCAGCTACCAGCTTTACCGAGGAAGAGTACCTCAGCACCATGGCAAATTGTTTGAAAATGGATGAGCTGGTCAGCAAGCATGCCGCCATTATGGATAAGTACGATCCGAAAAAACGCGTAGCCCTGGTAGTTGACGAATGGGGCGTATGGACGGATGTGGAACCTGGCACTAATCCCGGCTTTTTATACCAGCAAAACAGCCTGCGGGATGCCTTGATCGCCGCCAGTACCCTGAATATTTTCAATAATCATTGCGACCGTGTGCGCGGCGCGGCCCTGGCCCAAACCATTAACGTACTGCAATCCCTGATCCTGACCGATAAGGACAAAATGCTCTTAACTCCAACCTACCACATTTTTGACCTGTACAAAGTTCACCAGGACGCGAAGTACCTCCCAATACAAATCAACTCGCCCGATTACATAGTCGGTAGTAAAAAGATATCAGCGGTGAATGTCTCGGCGTCACAGGACGCCTCGGGTAAAGTGCATATTTCGCTGGTGAATCTCGATTTGCATAACAACATCACCATTATGACCAGTTTGGCAGGTATCAAATGGAAATCGGTAACCGGGCAAATACTAACCTCGGCTAATATTACGGATGTTAATACTTTTGATCAACCCGATAAGTTGCATCTTGTAAGCTTTAAGGATGTAAAAAAGGAAGGTGATAATTTGGTGGTGATTTTGCCGGCGAAATCGATGGTAATGCTGGAATTGGAATAAAAAACTTTGTCACCTCGAACGAAGAGAGAGGTATTATACGACCCGTATAATTGAATCTATGTATTTGACAACAATATGCATTATTTAGTGCTTTTCAACGGTAATCCGTTTGCGACCACTTCCAATGGCACTGGCGGGAATGTGTTGCGGCTGTGTGGTTCTGACCACATTTTACATATTGATTTGCATGTGTAGAGTTGGCATCGTTCCTCGCCATGACGGTCTGGAGGCGGCGCTGACAATCAAGACACGTCATTATGATTTTTCCAGGGTGTGCCCTGGTGTGTACTCGGGATGACTTTGGGGGGAGATTAAATTACTTCCTTATCCACACCTCCATATCCCCGCTTTTTTGGCTCGCTTCGGAAAACGGCACCAGCATCACTTTTCGAGCGACGTTGTTTACCTTCATTTCCGCGTAAAATGCTTCCTTCCAGTCCCAGTCAGCCGGTAAAGCGCCACCGGCGTAGGTGAGTTGTCCGCCTTTGGCAAACCGCACCGTCTTTAGGCTTGCTAGTCCGCCGTTAATGCTTTTGTCGATAGCTAACACCTGCGGACCCCGTTTGATCGCAATCGAATTGGGATAGGAGATACCACCGGGCAATACCTCAACCGGCATATCGAAAGTAATCTCGATTTTATCACCGGCGCTCCAGCTGCGGTTTATCGTGAGCAACGCACCCTTCTTTCCTGGATAGCTATCTGTACCGACCTTCGCAATAAAATTCGCCGACCATGCAGGCACCCTAAAATCCAGGCTAAATTTTGCCGCTTGTGAGGGGTTCACTACATAAATAATTTTCCCATCCAAGGGGAAGTTGGTCATCGATTTTACGTTCAGCGTAACGTTGTTGTGGTCATCGGCAACTATTTGCGCGTTTGACTCGGCGTTTTCATACATCAACGTGGTAAATGTCCCCCCAATTTTACCGCTGATCATTTCGGGTATCAGCGAGATGCCCCGGGGTACGCTGGACAGGCAACAGGAATAACCCTGGTCGCAGCGGTAGGGTTTTACGCCCTGCAAAGCCGTATAATAGCTTACACAACCGGTTTCCGGGTTTTCGGCTGCCAACAGGTGGTTGTACACCGAGCGCTCCAGCTCGCCGGCATATTTAATATCGCCTGTAATTTGCAGCAACTGCAGGTTAAACTGTATCCATGTTACCGTGACGCAGCCTTCGCCCATATCGTCGGCATTGGTAGCTTTTAGGACACCGGTTTGCACAAATACTTCATGATCGCTGGCGGTGCCGGTGATGTATAGCCGGTGCTGGGTGATATCGGTCCAGGCTGTTTGCAAAAGAGTAAGGTATTTTTCTTCGCCGGTAAGCTTATAGTATTTCAGGATGCCCAAAAAGCAGGAGAGCATTTCATAAGCCTTGGCATCACCAACTTTGGTCACATCGCCATACTTTTCCAGCTGGCCGATGACGCGAGGTCCGTCAGGCTGTTCATAGGCGCGCAATATATACTTGCAAAAATCGAGGTAGGTAGTGTTTCCGGTATAACGGTACAAATCCACCATCGGCTCGAGGATGCTGCCCGGCGCGAGGCCGTTATGTTCACCGGCCAGCATCAGATCACGTTTGCCCGGCTCGTCGCCAAATGTGCGGCAAATAAGGTCGGCGGCGCGTTCGGCCGTTTCGAGGGCGGGTTTATAGCCGGTTACCGAATAGTAATTCAGCAGACCGATGATGGCATATTTATGCGCCCACACGTCCCAGTCGGTCCAGCGGTCTTTGTACACGTAAGTCCCGAGGTAGCCGTCGGGCATCTGGCACACAATGTATTTCCGCACCATATCATCCATCAGGTGTTTGATGCGCGGATCATGCGAGTAGGCATAAGTTTTTGAGGCAGAAAACAGGAACTTCCCCACATGCTCGCCGATCCATGTCTGCGCCCCCGGCCGATGCCTGAACCCCGACAGGAGGGTCGCAGAGTCAATCTGTAGTAACCGCTTTTCGAGGTTAACATCAAGCCGGTAGCCCAGGTATCCGCCGATGTTTTGTTCATAGGCAGGAATATACTGATCAGGGATTTTATTTGGGATGATCGGACCGTAAAGTTTGATGGAATCGGCGGTCCCGGCATTTTTGAAAACAATCACCCTGACACCACGGCTATCTGTTTTGGCATTAACCAAAGTGCTACCCAACAATAACAGCAACAGCAATTTTTTCATTATAAACACTAATTAACACGAATTTTGACGAATTCACGAATTTAATTAACACCAATTGGCTCGAATTTTGACGAATTTCACGAATTTAATTAACACTAATTAGCACGAATTTAGTCGAATTTCACGAATTAGTTTCTGGTTAAATATGTGCATCTTCTTTAGCTCCCGGTAGCTATCGGGATTCAGACTAATCGCCAACCTTAAAACCCATCCACCTCACTTCGGATCGGCGCCGAAGATTGGGCTCCCATTTTTGTTACCGACAGGGCTGCCGCCGAGCAAGCGAACACCACGGCTTCCTTAACACCTTTTCCCTCCGAAAGCGCAACAGCGAGGGCGCCGTTAAAAACGTCGCCGGCTGCAGTTGTATCGGTAGCCTTAACAACCCTTGCCGGGATCCAATCGAACTGGCCGCCTGTTAGCAACAGAGCACCTTCGGAACCCATGGTAACAATTACCGTTTCAATTCCCTTTGCCGCAAGGGCTTTGGCACCTGTTTCGGCGCTATCCCGGCCGGTAATTTTAATTCCGGTCAGCATCTCCGTTTCTTTTTGATTGGGTGTGATGATGGATATCTTGCTTAGCAATTCATCATCCTGTGCGCATGCCGGCGCGGGATTTAAGATCAGTTTTACGCCGTTTTGGGCTGCCAATCCGGCAACATATTTTACGGTCTCCAGCGGAATTTCCAACTGCATCAGTACCAGCGAAGCGTTTTTTATCACTTCCATTGCGCGATCCAAATCGGCCGGCATTAGCGCCGCGTTCGCACCCGAAGCAACGACGATACAGTTTTCAGCATTTTCGTCAACAGTTATCAGAGCCACACCCGATGGGTTCACCGGGTCGGTTATCACATAATCGGTTACGATGCCATCGGCTTTAAAATTTTCAATAGCCTGTCTACCAAACAGGTCGTCGCCCACCTTCACGATAAAAACCACATCGGCGCCCAGCCGTGCCGCAGCAACGGCCTGGTTGGCGCCTTTGCCACCCGCGGCCATTATAAATCTTCCGCCTAAAATAGTTTCACCCGGCAGCGGTAAGCGGTCAGCCTTCACAACCATGTCAGTATTTGAGCTGCCAATAACAAGGATATATGGTCTCATGTAATTTCTAACTATAATTTCCCTTTACCCGGTGTAATTCAAGCAAGGCCACCATTGCCGCCAAATCAACCAACTATCTTCCTATATCAATTTTGTGTTACTGCCCACTGCCCAACAGTCACACTGCCCACTGCCAACCGCCAACTGCTTCCGCCCTACATCCCCGCGTAAACCAGCAATCCCAAACCCGCCACATAAAAAAGCAGCATCAGGTTTAGCACGCCGCTGGTTCCCTTCGGCGCATTGCGAAATTCTTTCCAAATAAATATGCCCCACAGAGCGGCAATAACCGTAGCGCCCTGTCCTAATCCATAGGAAATGGCAGGCCCTGCCTTACCCGATGCAATAATGCTGAACGACATGCCCAAACACCAGATCGATCCACCCAGCAGCCCTGTTACGTGGTTCTTAAAACCCCCTTTAAAATAACTGTCAAATCCCACCGGCGCCCCAACAAAGGGTCGCTTCATCAGCAGCGTGTTGAACGCGAAGTTGCTCAACAAAATTCCCACACTAAAAACAACAACGGCCGTGTAAGGACTTAGCTTACCGGATTCGGGCAGGCTGAAATTGCTGAACATGCTGCCCGCTACGTATTTGTAAAAGAAACCCATTAAAACGCCCGCTACCACTGCCAGCAGCAGCCCTTTTACCGAAGTCTGCTTGCTGGCCGATTGCATTCGCCGGTAAGCATAGGCATTTAAAAGTATGGCTACAACGATGAGCGCGACACCTCCAAACAAAGTTGACTGACTGCCAACCGGGTTAGCCGCATAATTCACCAGGACGCCGATAACCAGGGCCAGGCCAATGCCCACAGGGAAAGCTACAGCCATACCGGCAATGGCAATGGCTGCGCCCAGCAAAATGTTAGCCGCATTAAAAATGATTCCGCCGATGAGCGCCAACCCTATATTCTTGCCGTCAGCCTGGGCAAGATCGCTCAAAAACGACCGACCGCCTGTTCCGGTGCTGCCCAGGGTAAAGGCCAGGATCAGTGCAAATAAAAGTATTCCTAAAACATAATCCCAGTAAAACAACTCAAAACGCCAGTGGCTTGCAGCGAGTTTTTGCGTGTTGGCCCAGGAGCCCCAGCATAGCATGGTGATAATGCAGCAGGCAACGGCCGCAGCGTAACTCTCAATAATAAACATGGCGAAATGGTTTATAAAATTGAAAGTTAAGGAAATTTAGATAAAAAGCTTAATCGAAGTTCTAAGGAGCGGAAATGCACGAAAAAGTTACGCGTTGGAAAGTCCGGAAGTCGGAAAGTCCGGAAGTCCGGAAGTCCGGATCCCGATAGCTATCGGGACCGGAAGAAGCTGCGACTGACGTTTCGGCCTAAATAACTTTAGTTATACAGAAGTCTAAAATAAGGGCCTGATGTCCGCCAGCTGGCGGATAACTCTTAGAAGTGCGTTTTAAACACGGAGGTCCCGGAGGAGGCACAGAGAACACAGAGGAAACATGCACAAAATATTAAGATTCTGTGGCTCTACACACTTAGCGGTTATACTTTAGACTTTAGTTATATGGAAGTCCGGAAGTCAGTAAGTCCGGAAGACCGAAAGACGCTGCATCTGACGTTTCTATAGAGAATAACTTTAGTTATATGGAAGTCTAAGATAAGGGCTTTATGTTTCGGCTTTCCTGGCTTTTCGCATACGGTCCTCCGCCTGTTTCACAGCATCTTTTTCGCTTAACGGGTAGTCAGTCTTAATTTCATTCCGTTTGTTCAGGCCGTGATTCTCATTCTTTATTTTTTCACCTTCCGATGGTTTTCCTGTTTTTGTCATGGCGATTTTGTTAAACCGTTAGCAGATGGGATTGATTAAAGGTTAAACCGCTTCGGTCTGCTAAATGTTTATCCCGGCATGAAAATTATTTTAAGAACTGTGGCTATCAGGCTTAATTTTTTTACGAATTGCGGTAACAATTTTAGGCCTTTGCCGTCCAATCATCACTATACAGCCAGGTTACCACAAATAGATGCTGTAGGGTATTGTGAGGGCCCGCACCTAAGGGTTCCGTTAAAAAATCAAAAAATTCATCTAAAAAAATGAACAATTATGTAGAAATGCTATGGTGGGCTGTGCCTGTCGTAGTTCTTTTGCTGCTGTACAAATTTGTGCTGCGCGTATTTTTCGGCATGGTGATCGTTCCTGACGACCGCATAGGCCTTGTGATTAAGAAATACGCCCTTACAGGCGAGAAACGCCTTCCGGATGGCCGCATCATCGCCATCAATGGCGAAGCCGGTATGCAGGCCAGGGCTTTGGCGCCGGGCCTGTATTGGGGCATGTGGCCATGGCAATACAACATTATTATGGCCCCGTTTACCATCATTGAGCAGGGTAAGCTTGGCCTTGTAAAGGCTAAGGACGGCGCTTCGATGGATACCGGCCGTGTACTTGGTAAGCCTGTTGATTGTGATAAATTCCAGGATGCCGTTTCCTTCTTAAACAACAAGGGTCAAAAGGGACCGCAGGCAGCGTTTCTTACGCCGGGTAGTTACCGTATCAACCCCTTTTTGTTTGATATCGAAATGGTGAACGTCACCCAGATCCATGAGAACAAGGTGGGCATCATAACCACACTCGACGGCGAGCCGCTCGAAAAAGGCGAAATAGCAGGTGTATCGGTGCCGGGTCATAAAAACTTCCAGGATCCGATCGCTTTTATCAATGCCGGTGGTATGAAAGGCCTGCAGGAAGACGTGATCCTGGCGGGTACCTATTTCCTTAACCCCTGGTTTGTACTGGTGGAGCAGGTGGATATGATCTATATCCCGATAGGTTATGTTGGCGTGGTGAACTCGTTTGTGGGTCCGGAAGGAACCGATACCAGCGGCGACAGCTTCAAACATGGCAATATAGTAAAGCGCAACCAGAAAGGTGTTTGGGATCAGCCGCTCGACCCCGGCAAGCATCCTGTAAATATTTATACGCATGCGGTTGAGATTGTACCCACAACCAATATTGTTTTAAATTGGGCCGACAGCCGTACGGAAGCGCATGAACTGGATAAGAACCTATGCACCATCACGGTACGTTCTTCGGATGGTTTTACCTTCAACCTCGACGTTTCACAGATCATCCATATCCCCCGAAACGAAGCGCCGAAAGTTATTGCCCGTTTCGGTAATATGAAAAATTTGGTGTCGCAGGTACTTGAGCCAACTATTGCCAACTATTTCCGTAACTCGGCCCAAAAGAGTGACGTTATTGAATTTTTGGCTAATCGTATACAGCGTCAAACTGATGCTAAAATGCATATCAGCAAGGTGCTGAATGACTACAACGTGGTAGGCGTGGATACCCTGATAGGGGACATCGTGCCGCCGGCTGCTTTAATGAAAACCCTTACCGACCGTAAAATTGCGGAACAGGAAAAAGTCACTTACGAGATTCAGCGAAATGCACAGATTGAGCGTAAAGAATTTGAAAGCGCTCGGGCCGGCGCCGATATGCAGCCTGAAGTGGTAAAATCAACCCGGCAGGTGGAGATCAACACGCAGATGGCGGCTTCGAAAGTCGCAGCCTCAAAAGGTGAAGCCGAGGCTAAAACCATCAACGCGACAGCCGACGCCGAAGTGCGCATTACGATAGCCAGGGCTGATGCCGAGGCGAAAACGGTAAACGCCAAAGCTGACGCCAACGCAACCGAAGTTAATGGCAGCGCCGAGGCCTCAAAGATCAGGGCTGTCGGTTTGGCCGAGGCCGAAGTTACCCGCCAAAAAACGCAGGCCATGGGTACCGAGCAATACGCTATTGTCCGCGTAGCGGAGGCCTTAGCCACCAACGGAATTAAATTGGTGCCTGAAATATTGGTGAGCGGTAAAGATGGTGGCGGCAACGGCATCATTGATGCGCTGATCGGTAATGAGATGCTTAAGAAGCTGCAGAAAGCCAATGAATCCGGGCGTGAAAAAGGTGAAAGCGGAAAGCAGTCGAAAGCTGAAAGCGGAAAGCCGAAAGACTAAAGCAGGAAGAGATATGAAAAAGTCCGAAAGTCCGAAAGACTAAAGAGGGAAAAAGATATGAGATGTGAGATAGAATGGGCTCTCGTTTAGGCTCATTTTCCGGAACTTGACTTAAATACCAGAATCAGACTTCCGAAGTTTTTAAACGGCGAAGCCCTCAACGAGGCCTTTGAAAAAAACAATACCGAGTTAAACTTCGGAAGTCTTTTTACAACGAAAATTTTCTGATGAGACCTTTACTATATTCGCGTGCTTCTTCAACGGAAAGGGTTTTTTCCGGCTCGCGCTTTAAGGCGGCTATCCTTTTTAGTTCCTGGTAGCTTTCCTTGGGAATAAGAACGTATTTCTTATTATCAATAATGAGGTGTATCATTACCGCTCTTTTTATTCGAAAATTAGTAAAACTATAATTAATAAACAACAAATCGATTTTGTTTCATCGCCCAAGCTCCCGGACAACCTAACTTTCAAACTCCTATCTTCCCATCTTCCGGACTTATTTATTCTTCAAACTGTCCGCCTTTGCTTTCGCCTGTTGTTTGAAAAAGCCCTTTAGTAAGAAATTGTGCTGTGCAGCCTCCAGGTCTTCGTTTAGTTTAACGGAACTTTGCTGCAGGTTATTTAAAGTAGATTGAATTTCTGCGGCGCCTTTCGGGTCGTTTAACAAAACGCCGAGCGCATTGTCGGTGCTGTTCAGCTTGTTGCTTGCTTTGTTTAAGTTATTGGTAAGTACGTTGGCATTGTTGGCAGCCTGCTGCAATTCGGCGGCGGCAGCTTTGATGCGGTTAAAGGTGGCCGTGTCCGTAAGGAATTTGTCGGCAAGGCCGCCCTTGGTGTTCAGCTTGTTGCCAAACTGGTTAAGCTGCACCGCAAGTTGTGCTGCACTGGTGGTGGCGGCCTGCAAATTTTTCATCGAGGCGCGCAATTGATTGGCCATGGTATTATCAGCCATCAGCGCACCAATGGTCCCTTTGCCGCTAACCATATCATGACTCAAGGTCTTAAAATCACGGGTGATGGCCACCAGGTTTTCATTGTTGATCTGGAGCGTTTTTAGCATATCATCTGTAGACGTGAGTTTCTCAGCCTGTAAAAAAGTGCCATTTTTGATCGGGGGCGCATCGGAGCTGCCGCCCTCAATGACTATAATCCGGTTGCCGATCAATCCGTCCGACCCAATATGTACACCCGAATTGGTATGAATAAACCGCTGTACAGCCTGGTCGATCCGCATTCTTACATCAACCTGCGAAATACCCACAAAGCGTATTTCGCTTATTGTGCCCACCTTCACGCCCGAAAACCAAACATCATTCCCCTTCTTCAGGCCCGAAACATCGTCAAAAACGGCGCTGATCGAAACACTTTTTGCGAAGCTTTTTTGTTGCCCGCCAAGGGTAAACACCCCAAGTATAAATATAACGAGGGCGAGCGCAAGGAATATCCCTACCGTAACCGCTTTTCTATTGTCTGCGAAGGCCATAATTTTGGTAAATTTTTTTACTCAATAAAATTATAATCAAAAAAACGTTTAACACGCTCATCTTTCGTATCGAATACTTCTTCAAAAGAGCCCGTACGCTGAAATTTGCCGTCGAGCAACATAGCAACCCGGTCGCCGGTTGACTTGGCGCAGGTCAGATCGTGCGTGATGATGATAGACGACGTGTCGTATTTTAGCTGTACTTTGTTGATCAGGTCATTGATTTCCGTGCAGGTGATCGGATCCAGGCCGGCCGTCGGTTCATCATACAGCATGATCTCCGGGTTAAGTATGAGGGTGCGCGCAATGCCGATCCGCTTGCGTTGGCCGCCTGAAAGTTCCGCGGGCATCTGGTTAATGGTTTGCAAAAGGCCCACACCGTCAAGCACAGATTCAACAGCATCATCAATTTCTTTCCGCGTAATACCCCTGCGGTTTCGCACTAACGGGAACTCAAGATTTTTCCGCACGGTCATGCTGTCGTACAGCGCGCTGTTCTGGAACGAAAACCCTATCCTTATTCTCAACTGCTGCAAAGCTTTGTCATTTAGTTTGGAAATATCCTGGCCTAATACCTCAATACTGCCTTTATCCGGTCGTAACAGGCCCGAAATCAATTTGATCAATACCGATTTACCGCTGCCCGATCGCCCCAAAACCACCAGGTTTTCTCCCTGGTACAGGTCGAGATCAATACCACGCAAAACCGCAAAATCCTCAAATGCCTTTTCCAGCCCCTTTATTTTGATGACGGTGTTGTTATAGTCTATTTTTGTTTTTTCCTTTTCCATGGTAAATGATCAGCGAAAGTTACCCACAATTTGTACGATAACGATCTCTTCAATAAATACCAGGAACATGGCTGTTACAACGGCTCCATTGGCGGCTTTCCCAACGCCTTCAGTGCCCGCACCCGCATTAAAACCCTGGTAGCAACCTACTATACCGATGGTAAATCCAAATACCACGGATTTGATCAGTGACGCTGTGAAATCGAGAAAACTCAGTGGTTGAAAAAAAGCCTGTACAAAGGCGGTATAGCTGGTCCCCTCATTTTCGCTCACATTTAAATAGCCACCTAATAAACCAATAACGGCCGTATAAGTTGCCAGGATAGGTATAGCAATGGTGGTAGCGATTACCCTTGTGCAAACGAGGTATTTAAAGGGATTGGTCCCTGACACTTCCATCGCGTCGATCTGTTCGGTCACCCGCATCGAACCCAGTTCCGCCCCAATACTTGAACCAACTTTGCCTGAAGCGATGAGCGCGGTAACCAGTGGCGCCAGCGCCCGCATGATGGCGATTGAAACCAGCGAAGGCAGCCACGACGTAGCCCCAAAGTCGGCGAGCGACGGCCTGGATTGCTTGGTAAATATAACACCCACAATAAAGCCGGTAACCGTTATCAGCGTGAACGAGCGAACCCCAACTTCATAACATTGCCGTACGATTTCTTTAAACTCAAAAGGCGGAACAAAAGCTTCCTTGAAAAAACGAAGGATGAATAGGTTGATTTGATAAAATTCCGCAAAAAAAGCCGAAATCCGGCTCAACAGTTTATTTCTTTTTTTTCGTACGGGTTGGCCTGGCCTCGTGGTTACTGATTCCATTAAAAAAACAAGTTGTTTCTGAATAACCGCGGTAATGCCGGGATGTTTGTTATCGCGTATTATTTAAATGATAGTTTTTTAAAAAAGATTCAAAACTTATTAAAACTATTTATAAAGATTGAAAGCTTGTCGTAAAACTGAAATAAAAGTATCACTATCCCTTGAATTGTATTTTATTGATTTTGACTATTTTATCCAAAAGGTTGTAAACTTCGAAGTTAATTTTGAATTAAGAAATGTAAAAATAATATTACCGGATACTTCTTAAGGTTATTATTTTTGACGAATAGTTAATTATAAACAAATTATTTTAAAATTTAATACTTCAAGCGATGCCTGCGATGCTTTTTCCATATCATTTCACGGAAAATATTGAAAAAACACTAATTGTATCTCACAGGTTTAAATAGCGGTTTTATTGGATTAAATTTGATGTTTTCGTACATATTTGCCGTTACAAACCTAAGGTAAATCGATTAATAAAGTGTGTAAGGATTGTAAAATACATTTATGAAATGGAAGATTTGTACGCTTAGCTTTTTATATCTTTTTCTGGCCGGCTCCTTAAAGGCGCAAAGCAACCAGTTCCAGTTTTCGCACCTGGATATAAACAGCGGCTTGTCGCACAACGATGTCACGTGTATTTTTAAGGATAACACGGGTTTTATGTGGTTTGGCACGCTATCGGGTCTCAACCGGTACGATGGTTATAAATTCAAAATTTTTAAGCACTCGGCAGCCGACACGACCTCGCTCGACGACGATTATATTGTAAGCATCAGCCAGGGCCCGGGAAATAAGCTGTGGATCGAAACACGTGATGGTTTTAACATTTACGATCCTGAAACCGAAAAATTCAGCCACAATATAGCCGGCTATCTGCGTTCTATCGCCATACCCGACCAGTTTATTTCAGCCATAAAAAAAGACCGGACCGGGAATTTTTGGTTTTTGCACCGTAGCAGGGGTATATTCCGCTATGAGCCTCAAGCCAACCGGACTACCCACCTAATACACAGCGCCAGGAACGCATCGTCCATATTTTCCGACACCGTTTCCGACCTGGCGCCTGATTCACACGGCTACTTATGGCTTACTTACCGCAGCGGGCAGCTGGAACGGATGGATCCCAATAGTCTCAAAGTCAATTATCGTTCGCAAGTATTCAATAAGCTTCCCGATGAGCTGAACTCATCTTACAGGATCTATATCGATAATCAGGACGACATTTGGGCTTACGTTCCTACCTATTCCGCAGGGGTGTATTTTGTTGATGTAAAAAACAAGGTCTGCAAACACATCGATAAGGGCAATGATCGGTTTCATTTAAATACGGATGTGGTTTCGAGCGTCATCCAGGATGACCGCGACAGAATGTGGATTGCAACAGACCACGGAGGGGTAAACCTGTTAAACAAGCGCGATTTTAAAATTCAATACCTGCTCAACCGTGAAGACGACGTTAAAACCATAGGGCAAAACAGTATTACGCTGTTGTACCGCGATAATACCGGCATTATTTGGATCGGTACCTATAAAAAAGGCGTCGGTTACTACCACCAAAGCATCATTAAGTTTCCATTGTACACCCACCATTTATCCGATCCGTTGTCTGATCCCCTTAGTTTAAGTTTCAGCGATATCAATAGCTTTGCCGAGGACCAGGCAGGCAACCTTTGGATAGGCACCAACGGCGGCGGCCTTGTTTATTTCGAGCGCAAAAAGGGAACTTTCAGAACATACCGGCACAACGCGGGTGACAACAGCAGTCTTGCGAACGATGTCGTGGTTTGTCTATACCTCGATCACAACCAAAAGCTGTGGATTGGCACCTACTTTGGCGGCCTCGACTGTTTCGACGGTAAAAACTTCCGCCATTACAAGCATAACGAGGCCGATTCCTCAAGTATCTCCGACGACCGCGTCTGCGCGATAACAGAGGACAGTCAGCATCGGCTTTTAGTGGGCACCCTTTCAGCCGGTTTTAACGTGTTCGACAGTAAGAAGCAAACTTTTACCCATTATATTTACAACGCGAGGGATAACGCCATACACTCCAACTACGTAAGCCGCATCCTCGAAGACAGGCGCAAAAATTTGTGGGTGGTAACCTCTTACGGTGTTGACGTACTGCAGAAAAAGACCAATACATTTACCCACTATATCCATGACGAAAAGAATCCCAACAGCCTGATCAGTAACAACACCAATAATGTAATGGAGGATAGCGAAGGTTTGATATGGGTAAGCACGCGCGAGGGCATCAGCATATTCAATTATGAAACGGGAAAATTCACCAATTTGAACAAGCAGGACGGGCTGCCGGATAATACGATAATCGATATGCAGGAATATGATAACCATAATGTTTGGGTGAGCACGCCCAATGGTATATCGGATATTGTTATTGACAGGACCGCCCGGGGATTGAAGTTCCATTTTGAAAATTACAACGAAACAGAGGGCCTCCAGGGACGCGAGTTTACAGAAAACTCATCCTTAAAAACCAGGGAAGGCGAGTTGTTATTCGGCGGCGGAAATGGATTCAACCTGTTTAAGCCGTCAAACCTTAGCAACAACAAAAACGTACCAAACCTGGTGTTTATCAACTTCGAGGTGTTTAATCAGCGGGTTGGTGTTGGCGAAAAAATAAATGGCAGGGTAATTTTACCTGGTTCTATTACTAACCTCAAATCATTGACCCTAAAGTATAATGATAACGTATTTTCCCTGGAGTTCGCGGCGCTCAATTACTTCAATCCCGATAAGGTAAAATACCAATATATGATGGGGGGCTTTGATAAGGGCTGGATAGATGCCGATAACAGTGCGCGCAAAGCTACCTATACTAACCTCGACCCCGGAACTTACACCTTTAAGGTAAGGGCCACCAGCAACCATACCTGGGGCAATAATGAGCTTGTCCTTACCATAAACATCCTGCCGCCCTTCTGGAAGACAACCTGGGCGTACCTGTTGTATGGCCTGGCCATCGTTGGCTCATTGTTTTATTTACGCCGCCGCGGTATCCAAAAGCTGCGGTCGCAGTTTGCTATTGAAAAAGAAAGGGAAGAAGCGCATCGAATGCACGAGCTCGACCTGATGAAGATAAAGTTCTTTACCAACGTAAGCCACGAATTCCGCACACCTTTGTCCTTGATCATGGCCCCGGTGGATAAGATATTGAAGCAGATCAGTGAGCCTGATATTCAGCGGCAGTTGATGCTCGTGAACAGGAATGCCAGGCGGCTGCTTAACCTCGTAAACCAACTCCTCGACTTCAGGAGAATGGAATACCAGGAACTCAAGCTTCATGAAAAGAATGGCGACATCATCGGATTTATAAAAGAGCTGGCTTATGCATTCACAGATATAGCCGACCAAAAAGATATCACGTTTATCTTTGACTCCGAAGCGGAATCATTTCACACGAGCTTTGATCATGATAAGATAGAAAGGATCGTTTTCAATTTATTATCAAACGCGTATAAATTCACCCATGAAGGCGGGCAGGTGAGCGTACTGTTAAACCTAATGACCAAAACCGACAGCGACAAATATTTAGAGATAAGAGTGATTGATACAGGGATCGGTATTGCCGAAGACAAGCGTGACAAGATATTTGAGCCCTTCTTCCAAAACGATATTCCCGGCTCCATGTTGAACCAGGGAAGTGGTATAGGCTTGTCCATTACCAAAGAGTTTGTTAAGCTGCATCATGGCGAGATATTCGTGGAAAGCGAATTTAACGAAGGCAGTTGTTTTACTGTTTTGCTGCCCCTAAGGCAGCTTAACAAAAACCTTTTCACCGATACAGATCTGTTGTTGAACCATTCTTCAGAGTTTTTCCTCAGTGGGGAGGGTCAAAAAAATGGTCATAACAAAGACAATAAAGATGGTAAAAAGCCGACTGTTCTATTAGTGGAGGATAACGACGACTTCCGGTTTTATATAAAGGACAATTTAAAGGCCTCGTTTAACATCATCGAAGCCGAAAACGGTAAAAAAGGCTGGCAAAAAGCTCTTGCCCAGCATCCAAACTTAGTGGTGAGTGATATAAGCATGCCCGAAATGAATGGCAACGATCTGTGCTTAAAAATAAAGAGTGATAAACGAACATCGCATATCCCGGTGATATTGCTAACCGCCTTGTCCGGCGAGGACCAGCAGCTAAAAAGCCTGGAAACGGGCGCTTCCGATTATTTGACCAAGCCATTTAACTTCGAGATACTCCAGTCAAAGATCAGGAATATATTAAGCCAGCAGGAGCACATGCGTAAAACTTACCAGAAACAGGTGGATGTGACCCCGACCGAAATGCACATCGACTCGCCCGACGAACAGTTCATTAAAAAAGTGCTGATCCTGATCGACAATAACATATCCAATCCAAACTTTTCGGTCGAGGAATTAAGCAACGAAGTTTTTGTCAGCCGGTACACCCTTTACAAAAAAATATTGTCGATGACAGGCAAAACGCCAAACGAATTGGTAAGGTCAATGCGCCTTAAAAGGGCCGCGCAGCTACTTGAGACAGGTCACCTTACTATTTCGCAGATCTGCCACAAGGTGGGCTTCAAAAGCCAGAAATACTTTGTTAAATCCTTTAAGGCCGAATACAGCACCATTCCGTCGCGTTACGTCGAAACTGTCCCGACCGTTGATTGAGCTGATTGTTTTTTGGGATTATTCACTGGTTGTTTTTTTTCAGCGGCGTTCATGAGGTCGCTGCGCTTAGTTTCACCGATTACTTTTTGATTATTCACGGGTTGTTTGTTTTTCAGCGGCGTTCATGAGTCGCTGCGCTTAGTTTCACCGATTTTTTTGGAGGGATTACACCGATTGATTTTTGATTTTTCACGGGTTGTTTTTTTAGTTGTATTCAAGAGCCCAGCGCGGTTATTCACTTATTGTTTTCTTTTAGCGGGTTCATAAGGTCGCTGCGCTTAGTTTCACCGATTTTGTGGTCTGATCTGGACGTCACCGGACATTCAAGCCCTTTGTCCGCCTTAGCTTTTCTTAGCCGCCGTAGCTAAAGCGACCGCGGAATACATCTCTCCGACCTCACCATATCGTTATAAGATTTACAATCAATAAAACGTTGTCGACCAGTTGCCTCTCCAACGATTTTTTAACCAAAATTCACCCATAAATCCTGATACTAAAATTGCACTTCTACGACTTTTTCAACCGCTATATGGGTGCACATTTGTCAATTCTGTGCCTTATCAGCCTGTGTATAAATGACACAATGTGAATTAATGTGTTGATTGTCAATGATGTAACCGTGGTTGACATTTGTGCCCCTATTTATCCACAACAGGGCTTTTATTACCATATAATTTTACCATCAGCATAATGAATATTGAACAACCGGCGCAAGGCCGGTGATTCAAAAATAAGCCTAAGTGATTCGTTTATTATTTTTTTGAAGGTGGATAGGGAGTTTTTTCGCAGCTCCCCAGGTGAAAGCAGGCGTAAGATTCCCCGGAATCCGGTCGTAAACTTTGCTTTATAGCGCATGCCGGGTTTGTTCTATTTGTGCTAAAAACAGCATCAATTAAAGCTAACATAAATCAATTATCAACTAACTAATCATTATGGGAAAAATTCTACGAATAGCATTACTGTTGCTAACCCTGCTGATAAGTGCGCAAATAAACGCACAAGCCCAGGGAACAGTGATCAAAGGTACAGTAACCGATGACAAAGGCGTCACACTTCCGGGTGCTACGGTTACTGTTAAAGGTACGGCCACCAGGTCTGTTACCGATGTAAATGGTAAATACACCATAACCGTACCGCCAGGTAGCAAGAGCCTCGTGTTTACATTTATAGGTATGGAACCGCAGGAAATCGTAATCGGTACAAAAACTACCATCAATGCGGCGCTCACCCTCTCATCAACTGCGTTGAGCGAAGTGGCGGTTACCAACATCGGTTACGGCACACAGAGACGGCAGGATGTAAACGGCGCCATATCTTCGGTAAGCGCTAAGGACATACAGGATATTCCGGAGCCCAGCGTTGACCAGATGCTGCAGGGCAAGGCGGCCGGTGTTACCGTTACCCTTAACTCGGGCCAGCCAGGCAGTGCTACATCCGTTAATATACGGGGTATAAATAACTTTGTACAAGCGCAGCCCTTATATGTGATTGATGGGGTAGAGATAAGCGGTAACGCGGCCGGCGGTTACAGCGGCGGTCCCACCTTAAATACGCCCGGATCGAGCAACCAGGAAACTTCGGAAAGCCCCCTTACCATGCTTAACCCGAACGACGTTGAATCGATAGACATATTAAAGGATGCTTCGGCGACCGCTATCTACGGCAGCCGGGGTGCAAACGGTGTTATTATTATTACCACCAAGCACGGTAAAAGCGGGAATGCCAAAGTAGCTTACGATGCCTATATAGGTGCGCAAACGCAGGGGAAATTTTTGCAGATGGATGACCTGCAGCAATACGCAGCTTTGGAAAATAGGCTTGCCGTTGCTTTTGGCGAGCAGCCGAGGGCTGAATTTGCTAATCCGAGTATTTTAGGACCCGGTACTAACTGGCAGGATGCTGTTTTCCGCACCGCACTTGAGCATAGCAATAACATTTCGGTATCAGGCGGCACAGACAAATCCGACTATTACATTTCAGCCGGATATTTTTACCAGGATGGTACAGTATTGGGTTTTAACTACAATAGATATTCGATAAGAGGATCGGTGAATTCGCAGGCAAAGAACTGGCTTAAAATAGGTTCGAGCTTCGGGGCTACCCGCAGCGACCAAAATATTAGCCTGGGCGATAACACGGGCATTATTTACGACGCGCTGTTAGCCGCCCCCGACCAGGCCATTTATAATGCCGATGGCTCATTTGCAGGCCCGGCGGTGGTTGGAGGAACGATTGAAGGCGGCCCTAACCCGGTGCAGTTGGCGCAAAGCATCAGCAACTTAACAGTAAGGAGCGAGATAAATGGCAATTTTTACGGCGATATTAAATTTTTTAAAGACCTGACCCTCCACTCCGAACTCGACGGGGATTTCAACTGGGGCAATGGTCAATACTTTAACCCAACCTATCAGTACGGCGCTACCGGCAGCGGTGTGTCATTTGGCAACGCAACCGCCACATTAGGGCGCGCCATCACCAACAGCACGTACTGGAGCTGGAAAGAATATTTTAATTATGGGCATACCTGGGGCAAAAGCAATCTGCAGGTTTTAGCAGGCCGCGAAGTTTGGGAGTCCACCTATGATTATGTTCCGCTGGCGGGTACCGGTTTTTCAGCCGGCAACAATGTGCAAAGCATAGCGTTGGCAAATACTGTTGGAGCCACTGTAGGTGAAAACGAGGGCGACCAGGTTATGCAATCATACCTGGGCCGTATCATTTATACGTACGACAACAAATACAGCATTACCGCTAATATACGCAGCGACCAAAGTTCAAATTTCGACCCTGACCCCAACAAACAGATCGGTTATTTTCCGGGTGCTGCTGTATCCTGGAGGCTGTCTGAAGAGCCATTTATGGCTGGTGTAAAAAGCGTGGCCGATAATATCAAGATCAGGGCAGGTTACGGTACAACCGGTAACTCAGGGGTGCCCCAGTATGTATACGGCGCCTCGCTTAAGGCGGTAGCCACCGCTTTCGGAACAGGGTTTGTTATAAACAATCAGCCTAATCAAAATGTTACCTGGGCGACAGCAATTCAAAAAGACCTTGGAGTGGATTTTACCTTGCTTAATAACCGGATTGACGGAGCTTTTGACTACTATGATAAAACGTCAAAGAATTTCCTTTTTCAGCAGCCGTTGCCTCACTTCCTTTTGGGCGGCCCCAATGAATATGGCGACAACCCCGACGGTATTGCCGTGCCTTACGTAAATGCAGGTAATATTGAAAACAAAGGATTTGACATCACGCTTACCGGCCACGATATCCAAAACAAGGATTTTAAATGGAACACCACCGTTACATTTTCACACTTTTCAAATATAGTAACCTCTTTGGATGGTCTTCCTGCGCTTATTGGCTCGGTTGGTACCTCCTTTATTACTTTGTCGGCTACTAAAACGGTTGTTGGTCAGCCAGTTGGCGAATTTTACGGATACGAGGTGCAGGGCGTGGTAAAAACTCCGGCCCAGTTGGAATACCTGGCTACCCACCCCCAAAACGTCACAGGTACCACACCGCAGGTGGTTAGCAATGCACAGGGAAATACGATCTGGCTCGGCGACCTGGAATATAAGTCAAACCAGGCCAGCGGTGATGTTGACGCAAATTCCCAGGTGCCGCTTGGCAGCCCGAACCCGGATTTTACCTATGGGATCACCAATAGCTTCACTTATAAGGATTTCGACCTTTCCATATTCATCTATGGCTCATACGGTGGTAAAATATTGGATGCGTTAGAATATGAAACAGCCGGTCTTAATAGTTTATATGAAAATCAATTAGCTTCTACCGCAGGTTTCTGGACACCGTCCAACCCAAATTCAAATATACCTGCCCCCCGCGGGGGGCTTGGAAACCCTAACCTGGTAATGTCAAACCGCTTTTTGGAGAGCGCATCATATGCCCGGTTGCAAAATGTTAGGTTAGGGTATAATTTGCCGGCGCGTTGGGCTCATGCTTTGACATTAAGCGGTTTGAAAGTATACCTGAGCGGCCAAAACCTGCTGGTAATTACCAAATACCCGGGCCTTGACCCTGAAGTAGGCCAGTTTAATCAAAACCCGCTTATCAGCAATATCGACATGGGAAGATACCCGTCGCCGCGTGTTTTCATTTTTGGAGTTAATGCACAATTTTAAATTTTTAATAAAATTTGACATGAAAAGACATATAAAATTTATTACAGGCATGGCGGCGGTAGCGAGTTTGTTTGCTGCCAGCTGTAAAAAGAGCTTTTTTAACCGTCCGCCAGAATCGCAGGTTACAGTAGGTAACTTTTATCAAACCGTATCGCAGGTACAGGCAAGCACCTACGGATTGTATGGGTCGCCATGGTTTGGCTGGAATAACAAAGTGGGATGGGCCATAACCGAGTTGTCGGGTGGTAATGGGTTTACCTACTCTTCTGACGTAAATGCCTTCATCACGTGGTCGGTACCCAATACCAACCCCGAGATACTTGCCGGCTGGGATTCGCCGTTTACGGTAGTGGCGCAGTGCAATGGGTTGATCAATAACATGCCGTCAACCATATCAGGCGTGCCCCAGGCGATGGTAAACAATGCCCTGGGCGAAGCGCATTTATTGCGCGGCGTGGCTTATTTTTACCTGGTGCGTGTTTTTGGGAACGTCCCTATAGTTGCCAACCCGCTTAATGATATCAGCGATTTTCAAACCGTGCCAACCAACCCCATATCTGATGTTTATAAATTTATAGTTCAGGACTTGCAATTTGCCGAGGCCAATTGCTCTATAGGTACCGCCAGTACCGGACATGGCGACAGCGGTTCTGCATCGGCAATGCTCGCAAAGGTTTATCTTTATATGCAAGATTATCCGGATGCGCAAAAGGAAGCCGAAAAGGTGATCAACAGCGGCGAATTTTCGCTGCTGCCCAATTATGAAAACCTGTTTCAAACTGCCTTTAACAACAATAAAGAAAGCATATTAGCCATGCAATGGATATCTAATGGCGGCTATGATTTTGGTAACTCCATACAGGCATCATGGGCGTACAACAGCACTATTACAGGGACAGGAGACGGTTACGCTGTTTTTGGGCCTACCATCGACCTGCAAAATGCGTTCGTTGCCGAGGGCGGCGACACTACACGCAGGCACTCAACAATTATGGTGCCCGGAAGCTACTATCCTGATCTGGATGCAGCTTCGGGCGGGTATACTTTCCCGTTAACCGGCAGCGCTCAAAATGAAAATGCCGCTGCAAAAAAATATGTGGTGGGCACACCTGCCGACAACGGGGGCAAAAGCGCAGCACAGGCATCGGGCAATAATACTTATATCGAACGATATTCGGACGTGCTGCTGATAGACGCTGAGGCCATTTTGGGCCAGGCAGCAGGTGTTAAAGCAGGTACCGGTATACCGCTTACCGCTTCGACATCAAATGCTGAGGCAGTTTCCGTTTTGAACCAGGTTAGGACCCGCGTTGGCGTTCCTCCGGTTACGTCGTTCACCTACCAGCAATTGCTGCTTGAAAGGCGCCTGGAATTTGCGCTGGAGCAAGATTATTGGTTCGACTTGTGCCGTCTTGATGGCTACCAGCCTTCCGGATCAGCAACTTTTCCAACGCATCACCCCATCGCTGAAGCCATAATAAGTCAACAGGAAAGAGGGACATACAGCACAACCGCTTACAGCAGTAACGGCACCCCTAATAACCCGGTAATTTACTCAAACAAACTGACGCCAACCGATGCAAACTTCTTTTTCCCTGTACCGGTATCCGAGTCGGCAACAGATCCAAACCTGGTGGCGGCCCCAGTTCCATACGCATTTAAATAAAAAAGAAATATGAAAAAGATATTAGAATTAAAAAATTGTTTTTTGCTGGCGGGGCTGCTGGCAATAACATTTGCATCATGTAAAAAGGATAATGCCGGCGGGATAAACGGTACGCCCGGCGGCTCAGGCCCTCCAGCCATTACCAGCATTCATACCATTGAAAAAGGTGTTGTTGATTCGATGCTCCGGGTGGTTACCGTTGCCTACAATAGCAGTGGTGTACTTGATACCACCAACAGCTATTATAACTATGCGCCGCAGGTAACCCCGTTTGATTCAACCACAACTACCGGTAATTTAGGGAACTATTACGTAATAATGGGTACCAATCTGGGTAGCACAACTAAAATTGCTATCAATGGCGTTTCAATTTATTTTAACCGGGCGCTAAATTCCGACAACACGGTTATATTCAGCATACCTGCTACTATCCCGTATGTGCAGCCCCAGCCTAATACTATAGTGCTGACTACGCTGCACGGCACGGTTACTTATAAATTTACTGTGTTGCCGCCATCACCGACCATCCTGGCAGTATCCGACTACGATTTCTGGTCAGGTTCACAGCTTACCCTTATCGGTAAAGGCTTTGCTTCGGTATCTTCAGTAAAATTAAGGGCAACAAATGATCCGTTCACCATCGTTTCGGTAAACGACAGTACTTTGGTACTTAATGCGCCGGCAACCAGTGCAGCCACCGAGTCTACATTGTTGTTTACTTACACATCCGGAGCAAATGCCAATGCACAAGCGGCCTCTACAGCCACTTTTAATGATTTGGATAATGCTTATAACATTTACTTCAAAAGCAGTTTCCAAAATTCATGGGGCGATAATTCCTGGTCAGGCCCTTCCGGCTCACAACCCGGTAACCCGCATGAGTACGGCGGCACCAAGTCAATTGAGGCAACTTATCCCGCTGGTGCATGGCAAATTGAAGGCTGGGCAAACTGGTACCCAAGCTTCCCTTACAGTCCTGACTATAAATACCTCAGCTTTTGGGTAAAAGGCGGCGTTGCGCAGCATACGTTAACCCTTGTTGGCGATAAAATGGTAGGTGGTTACGGGCAGGTTCAAGTTACACAGGGTTATGCAGCTCAGTTGATCGTTGTTCCTCCAGGTGTGTGGACTTTCTTCAAGATCCCGCTTTCACCAACGCAAACATCAACCAACCCCAATGTCCTCGCCTATTGGGCAACGGGTTCGCCCGCTCAGCAGCTTGGGTTCTTTTTACAGGGCATGAGCGGCGACGTAAACGAGACCATGTATTTTGATGAAGTGGCGTTCATAAAGTAACGCCACCCAATAAAACAGTTTACAATGCAAGGTTTGTATAATAGTTGATTAATTTTCTGAGCCATCACCGGCTGCGATGAGGTGCAGTTGGTGGTGGCTATTTTTGAGATCGCTTATCAGCTCAAACATGAGATGCCTTCACTCCATATGCTTTGTTTCCATGCTCTGTATTGCCAGCGTTGCCGGTGCACAAAAAAACCTGGTAACCAATGGCGGATTTGAAGATGACGACCTGTATGGCTGGAATAATAATGGCGCCATGCAAACGCCCTACAGTTTTAAGAGCGGCAAACTGAGTTGTGCCATCGTCACCACTAACACGGATAACTGGGTTGGCATCGACCAAACCATTCGGATACCCAAAAAGGTTCAGAACGTTGAATTCAGTGCCTGGATAAAAACGACTAATGTGGTAAAAGGGAAAAATGACTGGGATGGTGCGGTATTTACCGTAGTTTTTTTAGACAGCGATGATAAGCAGATCGGTGAAGGTATAAACATTGCGAGAATAACCGGCAGCACCGACTGGACATTTTACGACAAGCAAATAAAGATGCAGGAAAAGGCGTATAGCTTCAAGATACTCGCTGCGATGGGAAACGCTTCAGGAACGATGCTGATCGACGACGTTGGTGCAAAAGCGGTCGATAAATAGCTGGAAGTCCGAAAGTCAGTAAAGTCCGAAAGTCCGAAAGCCGGAAGCGGAAAGCGAAAAGCGGAAAGCCGGAAGCCGAAAGCGGAAAGTCGGTTTTTACTTTTTATCTATGACATGACCAGCTTCTTTCGACCCAAGACTTTTGACTTAACACTAATCTCCCTATCAATAAAATGATTTTTTATAACAGTTTTTGAATATGATGACGAGCAATGTGATGCGCGAAATTACGCCGCTTACGCCAAGCGACTGCTTTACTATTTTTTCGAGGGAGAAAAAAAAATTCGACTTCCCGCTTCACTATCACGATGAGTATGAACTTAACCTCATCCTGAACGCCAAAGGCGCCAAGCGTGTTGTTGGCGGCCATATCGAAGTTATCGATGATTTGGAATTGGCACTCATCGGGCCTAACCTGTATCATGCCTGGTTTACCCACCAGTGCCAGAGCGAATCGATCACCGAGATCACTATCCAATTTCACAAGGACCTGTTTGACGAAAAGTTCCTTAAAAGAAACCAGCTGAGCTTCTTAAAAAATATGCTGGAGCGCTCGCAGCGGGGAATCGCATTTGCGCCCGAAACCATCCTGCTGGTGAAAGACCGCATCCTGGCCTTAGACTTAAAGGGAGGCTTCAACTCCGTCCTTAGGCTGCTTTCAATCCTCCACGATCTTTCCATGTCCACCGGTACAAAGACGCTTTCGGATCCCGGGTTCAACAACGAAAAATTTTATTACAACAGCCGCCGTATCGAAAAGGTGTTTGAGCATATGAACAATAACTACGACAAACAAATTACGCTGGGTGAAGTTGCCCGGATCGCCAACATGCCCGAGGCTTCCTTCAGCCGGTTTATCAGGAAACGTACGGGTAAAACTTTTATTGACAGTTTAAACGAGATCCGGCTCGGGCATGCCTCAAGGATGCTCATCGATTCAACCACAACCGTAGCCGAAATTGCGTATAAGTGCGGCTTTAATAACATCTCCAACTTTAACAGGATATTCAAAAGAAAAAAAATGTGTATCCCAAAGGAGTTTCGGCAGACCTATGCGGGCAACCGGATCTTTATTTGAACGCCCACTCAATGCCTGCAGTCTTTAACGGGCGCCGCCAAAATTTCCTGTCCGGATTACTGCGTACCCGCGTGATTAATTGATATTAAGATGATTAGAAAAATGAAAAAACTTACCATAACTGCGGCAATGTTTGCAGTGTGCATCGCTTCGATGCAATCATGTAAAAAAGACTCGTCAAACAATTCAGGCGGGGGTGGCGGAAACACGAGCACCACCGTCAGCACTGGTGTTGGTACCGGCCCGGGGGGCAGTGTCGTTACCGGCACTGATCCCGCTGTCGCAACCACACAGGGCTTTTTCCTGGGCGGCTGGCAGGGCAAAACTTTCACCGACCCCACCAATACACAAACAGTTTCAAAGCCATCGGGCATAGGGGCCACTACTGTAGTAGTTGATCTTAGCCAGATCACCACCAAGGTGTCGAGCCTGCTTTTTGGCAATAATATCAACCCCTTTATGGGGCAGGTGGTCGATCAGCCCGTTTTATTGGCCAACATTACCGCGCTATCCCCTAACATTATCAGGGCGCCGGGGGGAAGTCTATCGGACGTTTATTTTTGGAATGGCGACGGAAACGGCAACGCCGCGGCGCCTGGCGATGCCCCCACGAACTTACTTAGCGCTACCGGTGCAGCAAGCGCAGCAGGATACTGGTACGGCAACAACACCCAGGACTGGACGCTAACCCTCACCAATTATTACAGCGTGCTGGCTCAAACTAACAGCACCGGCCTTATAACCGTGAATTATGCATACGCCCGCTACGGCACCGGCCCAACGCCGGTTCCAACAGCTGCCCACCTGGCTGCACAGTGGGTGCGCTATGATAAAGGCAAAACTACTTATTGGGAAGTTGGCAATGAATGCTATGGCAACTGGGAGGCAGGTTATGAGATCGATCAAACGCAAAACCACGACGGGCAGCCGGCTATCATAACGGGCGCTTTATACGGTGCGCATTTCCAGGTATTTGCCGACTCGATGCGCGCCGCAGCAGCGCAGGTGGGGAATACCAATATTAAGATTGGCGCTGTTTTAACAAGTGCAAACGATATCAATAGCAATGACGGGGTTAGTAACTGGAACAACGGCGTTTTAACGGCTGGCGGTAACAGCCCGGATTTTTATGTAGTGCACAATTATTATACCCCCTATAACCAAAATTCCACGGCTGCTGAAATCTTATCTACCCCTTCATCGCAAACCACCGGCATGATGAGTTGGATACAAACATCGGTGCAAAACGCTGGGGTAACGCAAAAGCCGGTTGCTATGGACGAGTGGAACATCGAAGCTACGGGTTCGTCCCAAAATGTTTCGAATATTGCGGGGTTGCATGCCGTAATGACCCTGGGTTCAATCCTGCAAGCCCAGATAAGCATGGCCAGCCGATGGGACCTGGCAAATGGCTGGGATAATGGCGACGACCAGGGTATCTTTAGCAACTCCTCGAGTGCCAGTGGCGAGGAGCCGGGCGCCAATCCCTGGAATGCCCGCCCCGCATTTTATTACATGTGGTTTTTCCAAAAATATTTTGGC
>Ga0206864_1096_pt1 | contig 29930 bp, 27 predicted proteins | sample Alteio_BWOrgCont_42_FD_152632 | JGI IMG/M metagenome (GOLD analysis project Ga0206864, IMG submission 152632) | Enriched cells from forest soil in Barre Woods Harvard Forest LTER site, Petersham, Massachusetts, United States -... | ecosystem: Environmental > Terrestrial > Soil > Temperate forest >...
AATACCACCTGGCTTAAAATGATAAGGCTGCCCAGGCCCGATTCTCCAAAATAAATAATGGTAAAAACAGACGGGACTATGGCTAGCAACCTTGTTAATAACCTGCGCAGCCAGGGTTCAATACGCAGGTTGATATGGCCTTCCATAACAATTTGCCCTGCAAGCGTACCTGTTATGGTCGAGCTTTGGCCCGAGGCTATTAAGGCCACAGCAAACAATGTAGGCGCAAGTTTGCCAAATATATGTGCCAGCAGTTTATAGGCATCCTGTATTTCGGCAACCTTAAAATAACCGTTTTTAAAAAAAGCGCCGGCAGCTAATATTAATATGGCGGCGTTTACAACAAAGGCAAGGTTGAGCGCTATAACAGTATCAAAAAGGTTAAATCTAATGGCCGATTTTAACCCGGCATCGGTACGGGTGATCTGCCGGGTTTGTACCAAAGAGGAGTGAAGGTAAAGATTATGCGGCATTACAGTCGCGCCGATGATACCAATTGCTATATAAAGCATATTTTGGCTTACCATGTCCTTTTTGAATAAATTATTCGGAATAAACCCTTTAGCTATTTCCACCACATCAGGGCTGACGATAAACATTTCTATCAAAAAGGACATACCCATAATAAATATCATCGACATGATAAATATTTCCAGTTTGCGCATGCCTTTGTTCATCAAAAACAGCATGAGTACCGTATCGGTAAGGGTAAGCGATACGCCCCATATGAGCGGCAGATGGAACAATAACTGTAACCCTATAGCCATGCCAATAACCTCGGCGAGATCACACGCGATGATGGCTATTTGCGCCAGGATATAAAGGCAAAAATTTACAAACTTAGGGTACGCGTTTTTTGAAGCCTGTGCCAGGTCAAGGCCGCGCACAATACCTAAACGGGCGCTTAAAGATTGCAGCAGCAAGGCTATCAGGTTTGAAGCGAACAATATCCATATCAACCTATATCCAAACGCACTTCCCCCGGCAATATCCGTGGCCCAGTTACCCGGATCCATATAACCAACACTTACTAAATAAGCCGGACCGATAAATGCCAGGATGCGGCGCCAGCCTATTTTATTCTCGGTCTTTATAGAACTGTGAACATTACTTAATGATGGGTTTTGGGTATTATTATTCATAAAGCGATCAATAAATTATTCGCCACTTCCCGGCTTATCTGTAATTGTTTATCCTCTGTTTGCAATATCATCGAATGATCAAATTCAATAATTTCAGTGACTGTTATTTTTTTACCTATAATAAGCGATTGTTTTTCGAGGTATTGTAAAAAGGCAGTTGAATGGTCACGCACTCCGCATATTACACCGCTTTCGTTTGCACCAACTGCCGAAACCGGCTTAAGGTTATGTATTTTAATCAACCCGTTACAATCAGGTATAGGGTCGCCATGCGGGTCATATTTCGGGTAACCCATAAATTTGTCCAGCCGGTCTATCAATTCATTCGAGGAGATGTGTTCCATTTCTTCGGCCATCTCATGCACCTCGTCCCATTTAAAGTCAAGTTTTTCAACTAAAAAAAATTCCCATAAACGGTGTTTTCTGATAATATTTACCGCAATTTTTTCTCCTGTTTTGCTGAGTGTAACCCCCTGGTATGGGGTATAATTGATCAGTTCTTTATCCGCAAGCTTTTTAAGCATATCCGTTACCGATGAAGCTTTGGTATTTATAAAGGCTGCCAGTTGGTTTGTGCTCACACTTTCGGTGTTCTGCGCAAGGTGATAAATGGATTTTAGATAGTTCTCTTCTGCTAAGGTATTCATTTATACAAATCTAATAATAAATTTAGACTTGTCTAAATTTATTATTAGAAAAAATTTATTTCTGTTAAAATACTTTTTGAAGAAATTTTATTTTGCGAATTAACTAAAATCATATCTTTGCCTATACTATGGCTGCCGAATTAGATAAAATAGACCTGCAAATATTAAAGATATTGCAAGAGAACGGAAGGATTACTAACCTGCAACTTTCCAACGAAATAGGGCTTTCACCCGCACCAACATTAGAGCGCGTCCGCAAGCTTGAAAACGCTGAATATATTAAAAGTTACCACGCCCTTGTTGATGAAGAAAAACTTGGATTAGGCATAAAAACCTTCATCCAGATCTCGCTTGATTTTCATCAAAAAGATACGATCCATAAATTTTTAGAAGAAATACAAAACATCAAAGAAGTCACCGAATGCCACCATGTAACCGGACAGTGTGATTTTTTATTGAAAGTTTACGTCCGTGATATAAAATCTTATGAGCAACTGATCATGGAAAAGATCAGCCGCATTAGCGTGGTTAAAACTTTTCAAACCATGATGATTATGTCTACAAGTAAGAAGGAGCCGATTGTTCCTTTAGAATATTAGGAAATTTGAAAATGTGTTAATTTGAAGATTTGAAAATTGCAGCTTCATTTTCAAATTACCACACATCAAATTTTCAAATTCAGTGTACCTGCCAGTCAATGGGTTCCTTTCCTTCTTTTATTAAAATCTCATTAGTTTTTGAAAAGGGTTTTGAACCAAAAAAACCACGATCAGCCGAGAATGGCGATGGGTGCGGAGATTTGATAATGTGGTGTTTTGTTTTATCAATCAGTTCGGCTTTTGCCTGTGCAAAGGCGCCCCACAGAATAAATACAACACCTTCTTTTTTATCGGAGATGGTTTTTATTACAGTGTCTGTAAATTCTTCCCAGCCTTTTTTTTGATGCGAGCCCGGCATCCCGGCTTTTACGGTGAGTGTGGCATTTAATAAAAGTACGCCTTGTTCGGCCCATTCGGTCAGGTCGCCGTGTGTTGGTATTTTGAAGCCGGGAATGTCCGTTTCCAACTCTTTATAAATATTTCTAAGGGATGGGGGTATAGTAATGCCTTTTTGGACAGAGAATGATAACCCATGTGCCTGGTTTTCACCATGATATGGGTCTTGTCCCAGGATTGCAACTTTTACCTTATCAAATGGGGTCTTGTTAAAGGCGTTAAAAATATCGCTGCCTTTGGGATATATTTTATTGCCTGCCTGTTTCTCATTTTTCAGGAATTGGCGCAGGTGCGCCATATAGTTTTTATCAAATTCATCCCCTAAAACTTCCAGCCATGAGGGCTCTAATTCTACTGCCATAAATATTTTTTCAGATGTTGATTTAGCGTACAAATAAACGGATATTTGTACCGGATTTATAGTATTACAAATGATGGCAAATATAATAAGGTTAATTATTGCTTGTGTGATTATGGGCGCTGCAGTTGCGCTTTGTGCATTTGGTTTTTGGGGCTGGGGGATACTCGTGCTCTTTTTAGGCGGAATTGTGCTGCTTAGCTATTTCTTTAATGAGAACATGATCATAGCCCAATGGTTTTTGCGAAAAGAAAAATCGGAAAAGGCCGAAGAATGGCTGCTTAAGATCACTAATTACGAAACACAATTGAATAAGAGCCAGCATGGCTATTATAATTTATTAATAGGGTTGATCGAGTCGCGCAAATCACCGTTAAAATCTGAAAAATATTTTAAGAAGTCACTTCAGTTGGGCATGAAAATGTCGCATAATACAGCTTTGGCCAAACTTAGCCTGGCAGGTATTGCTATGGCAAAGCGCAACAAGCGTGAAGCCCAGATGTATTTGTCAGAAGCCACAAAGGATGACAAAAACAAATTACTTACCGAGCAAATAAAGATGATGAAGGCCCAAATGAGCCAGATGGATAAACAACAGGTGGTAAGGGGCGGCTACAGGCAGTTTTAGAATCGCAGAGACGCAATATATTGCATCTGAAATTGTGGTTCAAGACGCAAAGTATGCGTCCCCACGTTTTTTGTCTTGAATATTGGCTCTTGATTCTTGACTCTTTCTTTCCCTACTTTTCTTCCAATGAACTGTAATAATCAGGTTCAGACGAATGATTTTGATTAGGGGCGATATGCCTGTCAGGAATATAATAACCATCTTCTGATGGATTAGCTACTTCAACAATCTTCAGCAGGCTCCTGATAAAGGAAAGGTTAAAACTACTTCTGTTCAGCTTTATCAGGTATTCGTTTTCGGTTATTTCGAGGATAGAATTAGTCATAACTTTAGTTATAAGTGTTTAATGCAATAATAAACAACATATTCAATACCAAAGTATCATCCATTTTAAGCTTTTATTAATAAATTGTTATTAAATAGCTGATTTATTGGCGATTATTTTTACGAAGGAGATGAAGGGATTGTTTCAACAGGTTTGCTGACAAAGCACTAAGTCGTAAACAAGATGACCCTGGGAACCTTGAGCTTTTATCTTACAAACAGGTAATTTAATTATTCAAACCACGCCATCACAACTTCCTTAACAGGCATAATGATCTCCAGCTTTAATTTTTTACGCATCCCGCCAAGGTCATTAAATACTTTATTTGGGTTTGCAGCTTTAAGTTCTTCAATCGTATTAAAGCCCATTTTATTGAGTACGGGTACCCATTCGGCTGGTACGCCGATGTTTACAAAATCATCGACAATAGCTGCTTTTGCCTTTTTCTCCGGGCGCATTTGCGGGAAGAACAATACTTCCTGTATAGTATGTTGATTGGTCAGCAGCATTACAAGCCTGTCGATACCAATACCGAGGCCAGATGTTGGTGGCATACCGTATTCAAGGGCGCGTAAAAAGTCTTCATCCATCGCCATTGCTTCGTCATCACCACGGCCAGCAAGTACCAGTTGCTCTTCTAAACGTTCACGTTGGTCGATCGGGTCGTTTAACTCTGAATAAGCATTGGCAATTTCCTTGCCGTTTACAAACAATTCGAAACGTTCAACCAGCCCTTCCTTTGAGCGGTGTTTCTTGGCCAGCGGGGTCATTTCAATAGGGTAATCGGTAATATAAGTTGGCTGAATAAGGTTAGCCTCAACTTTGGCGCTGAATATTTCATCAATCAGCCTGCCTTTACCCATGGTTTCATTAACTTCGATACCTAACGTATTGCAGGTCTGCCGTAAAGCGACTTCATCCATAGCCGACACATCAATGCCGGTATATTTCAGGATAGAATCATACATCGAAAGTTTTTCATACGGCCCGGCAAAGTTGATCTCATTCGCCCCAACCTGCACAACGGGGATGCCATGTACCACCCTTGCCACAATTTCCAGGCATTCTTCTACCATGGCCATCATCCATATATAATCCTTATAAGCTATGTAAATTTCCAGGCCGGTAAATTCCGGGTTATGGGTGCGGTCCATCCCCTCGTTGCGGAACATCTTACCAAATTCAAACACCCCGTCAAAACCGGCTACAATAAGGCGTTTTAAATACAACTCATTAGCTATGCGCAAAAACAAGGGCATATCCAGTGTATTGTGGTGCGTTACAAACGGGCGGGCTGCCGCGCCGCCATGCACAGGCTGTAGTATTGGCGTTTCAACTTCCATCCAACCCTGCTTGTTAAAATACTCACGCATGCTGCTTATTATTTTTGAGCGGTTGATGAAAATTTGCTTGTATGAAGGGTTTACTGTCAAATCAACATAACGCTGGCGGTAACGCAATTCCGGGTCGGTAAAAGCATCATGGATGTTGCCTTCTTCATCGCGTTTGACAATGGGCAGTGGTTTTAGTGATTTTGAAAGCAGTACCAATTCTTTAACATGTACCGAAATTTCGCCGGTTTGTGTTAAAAACACATAGCCTTTAACGCCAATGTAATCGCCAATATCCAGCAGTTTCTTAAATACGGTATTGTACAAAGTTTTATCCTCACCAGGACAAAGATCATCGCGTTTAAGGTAAATCTGTATCCGCCCGGTTGAGTCCTGCAACTCGGCAAACGATGCGCTGCCCATAACACGGCGGCTCATAATGCGGCCGGCAATCGTAACGTTTTTATAAGTATCGGGAAAGCGGTTAAAATTGTCAGTAATATCCTGCGCCCAGGCATTTACCTTATATTCCTCGGCGGGATAGGGGTTTATACCTAATTCGCGCAGTTGCTGTAATGATTCGCGTCGTAAAATTTCCTGTTCAGATAGTGCAATACTCATATTGGCGCAAAAGTAAGAATTTTTGTTGAGGGGAAAATAGGAGATATGAGATTTGAGACGTGAGATTTGAGATTAGAAGGAAATGACAACCAATTGTTATATTTGTAATATGGAAACCAAAGAATTAACACCGGATTCTTTAAATGAACAGCAATTACTCATGTTGCGTTTGTTAAAAAAACCATTGCCCGAAGCGTCATTTACACGGATAAGGCAACTTGCAGTTGAGCTTTTAGCTAAGCAATTGGATGAAACTATTGAGGAATGGGAAGTTCAGAATGGCATCACTGAAAAAGACTACGAGGAGCTGAGTAAACAGCATTTTAGAAGCAGTCTCAAAAAATCTTAATGAGAATCGTATTAGATTCGAATATCCTATTAGTGGCTATTGGTAAGAGAAGTCGATATAAACCTATTTGGACGGCTTTTATTAGTGGAAGATATGATCTTATTGTTTCAGATGAGATTATCTACGAATATGAAGAAATACTTCAGCAACGCGCTTCTCCAGGCGCAGCAGAGATAGTAATGGATATCTTTATTGAATCATCTAAAGTTGTATACCAACAAATTTATTACTCATGGAACGCAATAAAGCATGATCCGGATGATAACAAGTTTTTTGATTGCGCTGTTGCTGGTAATGCAGATTATTTGGTTACGAATGATACACATTTCAACGTATTAAAACAATTAGATTTTCCAACAATTAAGATTGCGACAGCTGACGAATTTCTGGACATAATTAATAAGGAATAAGAGTATGGCGTACCTTTACCACATGAATTTAAAAGTAATTGCTTTTGATGCTGATGATACCCTTTGGGTAAATGAACCTTATTTCAGGCAAACAGAGGAACAGTTTTATAATCTGCTCAGCGAATATTCTTCGCAGCGTACACTTGAACGTGAACTGTTGAAAACTGAAATTGAAAACCTTGCTTTATATGGTTATGGCATAAAAGGGTTTGTGTTGTCCATGATCGAAACCGCGCTAAAAGCGACCGACAATAAAATAAGTGTTGAGGTAGTTGGCAAGATCATGGCTTTGGGCAAGCAAATGCTTGATAACCCGATTGAACTGCTGGATGGGGTGGAGGAAGTGTTGCTGGCTTTGAAAGATAAATACCGACTTGTGGTTGCTACCAAAGGTGACCTGCTCGACCAGGAGCGCAAACTAAGAAAATCGGGTATCAGCCATTATTTTCATCATATCGAAATTATGAGTGAAAAAGACGATGCGAATTACCTTAAACTTATCAAACACTTAGACATACAGCCCGCTGAATTGCTGATGGTTGGCAACTCCCTTAAAAGTGACATATTACCTGTGCTGAATATAGGCGGTTACGGTGTGCATGTTCCCTATCATATTACGTGGGCGCACGAGCATATTGAGCATAGTATTGATGATGAAAAGTTTAAGAGTGCGGAAAGGATAACTGATATACTTGACTTTTTATAGAGTATGTGAACCCGCAGGCATAACCTATAATTACCCAAAATATCAGGGTTCTTGACTTACTTACACTTTGTCAAATCAATTCCTACCTGCGCCGAAGTAGTAGTCCCCATTTTGTTGCCGAAGGAATTGGTTATATAAGTAAGCACGTTTGCAATTTGGATAGGAGCAAGGTCATTTGGCGGCATCTCACTATCGTAATTCCTATTTAAAATAGTAATATTTTTTTTCAAGCCATATTTAACTAAACAGGGCAATGTACTTTTGCTGGATTTAAGGAAGACAGAATCTTTAAGCGACGGAATCAATCCCTGCAAGCCCTCGCCATTTGTGCCATGACAGTTTTGACAATGGTTTTGGTAAATTAAACTTCCCGAAGAATAATAGCGGTTAAATTCCATTTGTTCATCGCTTTGGCACGAAACGATCAACAAAAAAAGAAGGGATACAATACCGGCAATGATCTTTAGCTTCATTTAAGCGGTTATATAACAGGCTCTGCCTTTAATATTTTGATATCAGCTATTAATTTTTTTACCTCATCGGGATTAGTTCCGTCATAAGTGCCACGGATCCTTTTTTTCTTATCTATTAAAATAAAATACCCGTCATGAATATACTCGCCTGCCGGGTTTTTTTCCTGTACCGAAACCAGGTAACTTTTTGCTACCTGGTAGGTTTCATCTTTGTGGCCTTGTAAAAGCCACCATGTATTACCGCCAATGCCTAATTTATCTGCGTACTTCTTTAATACAGGTACACTATCATGCTGTGGATCAATTGTATATGAAACTATCTTAAAGTCCGTTGAGTCTTTAAAAGCATTATATACGTTCAGCATGTTCCGCTGCATAACCGGGCAAATAGAAGGGCAGGTAGTAAAAAAGAAATCGGCCACATAAATATTGCCATCCAGGTTTTTATCGCTTATACTATCTCCATATTGATTGACATATTTAATTGGAGGTATAGTTTGATAAACGGTATCAGTTACTATTTGTCCGTTAACAACCTTTGTAACCGCTTTCCTGCTGCCGAGTATTGGCAACACTTTTTTATCAGCATTAAATTTGCAGGCGTTCCACAACAGGACTATTGCAATTGCAGCAACTAATTTCTTCATTTTCCTTTAATTTTATGCAAGTATTTGTTTGACTCGGTAACGGCTGCATTGATCTGTGAGTCTATTGCCATTATTTGCTTTTTCTGGTTATTCATATAGCTTAAAGTCTCATCATCCGATTTACCTTTATGATCGGGGTCAAAATTATGCATCCAGGTTGCCATTGCGCTGTCAGCCAAAGCTAATTTTGTTATCAATAGTTTTGCGGTATCTTTTCCTGTCAATTTATCTTGTTTTAATAAGGTATCCAATTGCATTTTATTATTCATCAGTTGTTCATCGGCCCCCATCACTTTATCATGAACTTTTATCAAATCATCGAAAGCTGCTTTACTTTCGGCCTTTTTATTTGTACATCCAAATATTGTGAATGTTATAAAAATTGCAATAAAAACCTTCTTCATTTTTTAAATGGTTAGTGAATGGCAAATATTGTAAATAAAGAGGGTATAGTTAATTTTTTAGTTGCCTCAGGTAAAAAATATAGTCAGTAACAGGTAAATTTTCGACCCCAGCAAATTTTAATAGTTGTCCAATCTGCGCACGGTGATGGGTACCATGATTAATTACGTGGGTAATGATGTCACTTAGCTTATTATTAAAATTGTCTCCTTTTAAGGATTTATAATGAATGATCTTATCAAAATCAGTTTCCTTCAGCGCACGCAAATAAGTTAACCAGGCATGGTGATTACTTGTGATAATAGCTGGAAAATCAAACCTTTTATCTCCTAACGGGGGCCATAACTCCACATTTGCAGGCGGGAGACCTAAGCAGCGGGCAATCCACACGAGTTGGGCGGCAAGTAAATGCGCCATTAGCTGAACGGGTTTGTCAGGTTCGTTAGCTTCAATAATAGTATTTAGAATACGCTCATTTGCATTATGATCGTAATTGAACATGTTAATAAAATAATCTCTCATCCAGCAAAAATAAAAACTAAATAAACACTATAAATAATAATGTGTTTATAAAGAAAATTGTTAACAATAAGATAATATTATTAACATGGTGTGATTATATGGGTGTTCTATATTTATATTTAAATAAAAACAGGTCTTTATTATGAAATTCATTAAAAATCTTCCAAAGCTTATTAGAATTTTCCGTGAGCGGATGATTTTAAGAAGCATGAGATCTTCTTTCATCCATTAAGAATATTTGTTTATAAAATTTTCTTTTATATAATTGCAATATACAATTTGGGCTTTGCATAAGCTCAATTTTAATGGAACGTACTATTCAGGATACACAATTCAATAAAAAGCTTTTCGGAGAGGATTTTATTTGGGGCGTTTCTACAGCCGCTTTCCAAATAGAAGGCGCCTGCGCAATTGATGGCAAAGGAGAATCAATATGGGATGCTTTTTCCGACAAGAAAGGTAAAATTTTAAACAATGACAGTCCTGCTATTGCATGCGATTTTTACCATCGTTATAAAAAAGACATCGACTTAATTAAACACCTGAATATACCAAATTTCAGGTTTTCGATAGCATGGCCAAGGATATTTCCCGAAGGCACTGGTGAAATAAACCAGCAAGGGGTTGACTATTACAACCGGGTTATTGATTACTGTATTGAAAGCGGGATTGAGCCATGGGTAACTATTTATCATTGGGACCTTCCAAATGCCCTTGAACTAAAAGGCGGGTGGACAAATCGTAATATTATTGAATGGTTTACATCTTTTGTAACTGTATGCGCCGAGAAATTTGGCGATAGGGTTAAGCATTGGATGGTAATGAATGAACCTGCTGTTTTTACCGGCGCAGGCTATTTTTTAGGTATCCATGCACCGGGGCGAACGGGACTCAAAAATTTTTTACCGGCCATACATCATGTTATTTTAAGCATGGTTGCCGGCGCCAAAGTATTACGGGGCATATTGCCCGGTGCACAAATTGGCACTACATTTTCCTGCTCATATATTGAACCTTATTCTGATAAACTTAAGGACATAAACGCTGCAAAACGTGCAGATGCATTGATCAACCGCCTGTTTATTGAACCTGTTTTAGGATTAGGCTACCCGGTGAATGAAATGCCTGTTTTAAAAGACATTAAAAAGCTTTACCAGCCCGGGGATGAAGGTAACCTGAAATTTGATTTTGACTTTATCGGAATTCAAAATTATACGCGCGAAATTGTAAAATACTCGCTATTTACGCCTTATATTAATGCTACCCTGGTAAAGGCCGAAGAAAGAAAGGTTTCGTTAACAGCCATGAAATGGGAAGTTTACCCGCCTGCTATTTACCAAATGATAAAAAAGTTCAATAGCTATAAGCAGATAAAAACATTGTACATTACCGAAAATGGCTCGGCTTTCCCAGACGAAGTTATAGACGGCAAGGTAAATGATATTAAACGGGTTGAATACCTAAAAGCCAATTTGCAGCAGGTATTAAAAGCAAAAAGTGAAGGAAATAAGATCAGCGGCTATTTTACCTGGACCCTTACCGATAATTTTGAATGGGCGGAAGGCTATCATCCTCGTTTTGGATTAATTTATATTGATTTTAAAACACAAAAACGTATAATCAAAGCATCGGGGAATTGGTATAGGGATTTTTTGGCAGTTCATAGTTGATGGTCCATAGTTTATGGTAAAAGTTTAAAAGTTTGTAGCGACCTATATGAACTTCTTGAGCGGCTATGAACTATCAACTATGAACCATCAACTTGCTCACAGCTTCGGTAACCTGATATAAAAAGTCGTCCCATTTTCGGCATTGTTTTCGAACCATATTTGGCCTTTGTGGTTCTCAATAATTTGCTTGCTTATGGAAAGACCAAGTCCAAATGATTTTTCGCCTGCTGTTCCAGACCTTTTAGCCTCTGTGAATATATTGAAAACTTTACTTTTTAAGTTTTCAGGAATACCAATTCCAGGATCCTTAACGGATATTTCTATTTCATCGTCAAGGTAAGTGATTTTTACATAAATAAGCGCCTTGGCCGGACTAAACTTTATGGCATTACTGATAAGGTTACTTACAACACGCCATATTTTTTCGCGGCTGATAAATAATTCAACAGGTTTTTCCAAAAGCTGCAGCCTGATCTGCTGCTCTTTTTCCGCAGCTTTAAACTTTAATAAATCAACACTGTTGCTTAATAACGCATTAATTTCAACCCACCCTTTATTTACTACCGCCGACCCGTTATTTGCTATTTCTAAAATCTCATTAATTAGCTCCAGCGAATTGTTAGATGTTTCTTTTATCAGGTGTATGAGTTCCTTTTGCTGATCAGTGTAATCATCATCAGCCATTGCATTGGTTAAGGAAGCTATGCCCCCAATTGGGTTTCTAAGGTCATGGGCTACGGTACGCAATATTCGGTCCTTTTCCTGGCTGCTTGATTTAAGTTCTTCTAAAGCACGTTCAAGGTTATAGTTTTGATCGTTTATCTTGTGATTCAAGCTGCCTAATGTTTTTATATTCCTCCTGGATTTTCGCCAGTTTAACAGGATAAGGGAAAGGATAATTACCAACATTATACCAAATACCGTCCCCATTTCTAAATAAAAATTCTGCTGCCGGATGTTCTTTTTCAGGTCATCAAATTCGTTATCTTTTTCAAGGCGTTTTATCTGCTGGGCAATATCGGCCTCCTTAAGCCCTCTATCACGGTTTGCGATTGAATCTTTTAAGGCATCGTATTTAATAAAGTAACTTAACGCAGTTTTGTGGTCTTCTTTTTTGATAAAATAGTTTGCCATCAGTGAATTCCAGTCGGCTTCAGCATCCTGGTCCTTAATACTATCTACTTGGGGGCGAATAGTCCTGAGCAAATTTAATAATGAATCAAGTTCATCTACCTGGTAATAAATGTGTGCAAGTTTTAATTCCGAAAATTCAGCATCCATGTTATCATTGCCTTTCCTTAAATTTATCTCAATACTTCTTTTCAACAGTTTTTTTGCGATTTGAAATTTGTTATTTTTTATATAAATGTCTGCTTCATTACCATATATCACTGCCCGGGCCACATCAAGTAAATCTTTTTGCCTATTAAACCTTATCATCCATTTATCAATAAAATTGAGTCCTTGCGCATAATAAATCATTGCACTGTCGGTTTCATTTATTTTACTGTAACTTAAGCCTGTGTTATCCAGTAATTCCTGCCTGCGATAAAAAGACCTGAAAGTTAAATCACATGCCCCCGTTTCCTTTAAGCTGCCTTTAAAGTTGGCTGCTGCAAGCCGGAAATGTCCCTGTTTATACATGATCATTCCCATACGGTAACTATAATCGCTAAGCGTACAATCGTTTATATCTTTTTTTGCTATGAGTTTGCCCTGGTAAAAATATTGATAGGCTTCATTATATTTATTTTCGGCAAAAAGCACATCGCCTTTTGAAAAAAACGATGCCCCATAGTCACGCATGTATTTTATTTTTTTTTCGGGTGTATTAAAAAGGTTGAGCATACTGTCTGCATAGCGCATAGAGATGTTATTGTCCTTTTTAAAATGAAAAAAATAATTGCAGTTAAACTGGTAATACTCAAATTTTTGGTGAAGGTCTAAGTCTTTGTACTGGTTGGTTACCGAATCAAGATATTGCACAGCCTTTATATATTTGCCTGAATCATAAACATGATCTGCTGAATCTAAAACTTTTTTATAATCCGAATTGGAATTAATAACGTTATGTGGTTTGTTGCAGGAAAACCAAAGCAAGAAACAAACAACTATGGAAAAAACAAAATATACCCTTGCAGGCGATGGGCCGGCCAATTTTAAAATACTGCTATTTTTAAAGTAAAGCATCTATTAATCAGGGGTTACAATTTTGCTTAAGTGTAAAAGTAAAAATTTACTTATAAAAAATATTTTGAATATATATTATTTTTTAGTTAAATGGAAAGTAAATCTGCACGTAGGGGCAAATAATAGCAGTAATGTGACGCATGAATTATTGAAATGAGAATAATAGTATATATTAAACGATCAGGTGATAGTTATCTTACTATGGGCACCTGCAATTTTTTTAGAATAATTAAACAAATCCGAATTCGAACATCTCCAAGGGCGTCCCTTGTACCGGATTCCGAAGTCCTACTTAAATGCTTCTTCACCTGTTATATCCAGGCCGGTTATCAGTAAGTGAATGTCATGTGTCCCTTCGTAAGTAATTACCGACTCAAGGTTCATCATATGGCGCATTATCGGGTATTCGCCGGTTATTCCCATACCTCCAAGTATTTGCCGGGCCTCACGGGCTACATTTATGGCAGTTTCAACACTGTTTCGCTTAGCCATTGATATTTGGGCAGCGGTTGCCCTGTTTTCATTTTTTAGTGTGCCCAGGCGCCATACAAGTAACTGTCCTTTGGTAATTTCGGTGATCATTTCAGCCAATTTTTTTTGCTGTAACTGGAATGCTGCGATAGGTTTACCAAATTGTTTACGTTCTTTGGCATATCTTAAAGCGGTATCATAACAATCCATTGCGGCCCCGAGTGCACCCCAGGCAATACCGTAGCGGGCCTGGTTAAGGCAGCCAAGGGGGCCTTTTAAACCTGCTACATTTGGCAATAAGTTCTCCTTAGGTACTTGCACATTATCAAACACAAGTTCACCTGTTGCCGATGCCCTTAGCGACCATTTATTGTGCGTTTCGGGCGTGGTAAAACCTTCCATGCCACGCTCAACAATTAATCCATGGATTTTCCCGTTTTCATTTTTCGCCCAAACAATAGCTATATCCGCAAATGGGGAATTGGATATCCACATTTTGGCGCCGTTCAGGATATAATGATCGCCTGCATCCTTAAAATTGGTGATCATGCCGCCGGGATCAGAACCATGATCGGGTTCGGTAAGCCCGAAACAGCCCATCAGTTCGCCAGTTGCCAATTTTGGCAGGTATTTTTTCTTTTGTTCTTCAGAGCCGTAAGTATAAATAGGGTACATCACCAATGACCCCTGTACTGATGCAGTTGACCTGATCCCTGAATCGCCGCGTTCAATTTCCTGCATAATAATACCATACGCCATATAATCAAGTCCAGCCCCGCCATATTCCACGGGGATAGTGGGGCCAAATGCACCAATTTCACCGAGTCCTTTCAATAACTGTTTTGGAAATTTGGCCTTTTGTGCATAATCCTCAATGATAGGGCTTACTTCTTTTTTAACCCAATCTCTTACTGTTGCACGTATTAGCTTATGCTCATCGCTAAGCAATTCATCTATTTGGTAATAATCAGGCGATTCAAAAAGGTCCTTTTTAGACATATATCGTATAATTGGTTGGCAAAGATAGTTTGAATTTCGGAATTCGTCCGCTAATCAGCGGATCGATTTCGGAATTAAGCCTACTTCCGCATTTGGCATTTCGCAATCCGCATTTCAAAATTCCGAAATCGAACTTTCGCATTCCGCATTAAAAAAAACTATTTTTGAAGAATGATTACCATAGCCATTCACGGTGCCGAATTTTTTGCTTATCATGGATTTTATCCGGAAGAACAAAAATTAGGGACTAAATTTATTATTGATGTAGAAGTGGATTTTATTCCGGTTAACGACCTGAAAGAAGATAAAATTGCGAATACCGTCGATTATGAACAGCTTTATAAAGTAGTTGCCGCTGAAATGAAACATACACGGAAATTGATTGAAACAGTGGCCCAGTCAATTGCCGATGAAATAAAAAGGAAGTACCCGTTTATTAAAAAGGTGCAGGTAACTATGAAAAAATTAAACCCACCGTTTGAGGGGAGGGTTGAATATTCAAAAATTGTAATAACCGTCTGAACCAGGATTAAGCAGATTTTAAGGATTCTTTGGATACCTGAATATTCATCAAAAAAATCTGTAAAATCTGCTTAATCCTGGTTCAGACAAAATCTAAAAAATCATGTTATGCCCTACAATAAAATAACAGGTGAAATACTGGCCGCTATAAAATTAATAGTAGGAGAGGACGCAGTTATAACCAATCATACTGCCCTTGAAAAATATAGTCATGACGAAACTGAAGACCTGCACTTTTATCCCGAAGTAGTTGCAAAGCCAAAGTCACCTCAGGAAGTTTCGGAATTAATGAAGCTTTGTAATGAGCATTTGATACCGGTTACACCAAGGGGTGCTGGCACAGGCTTGAGCGGTGGGGCTTTACCCGTATTGGGTGGTTTACTTATCGCAATGGAAAGGTTTAACCAGGTTTTGATTATTGATGAGCAAAACTTGCAAGCCACTGTTGAACCGGGTGTTGTAACGGAAGAATTTATGGACCGGGTTGCCGCTAAAGGTTTACTTTATCCTGTTGATCCTGCAAGTAAAGGGAGCTGTTTTATCGGTGGGAATGTATCACAAGGTTCTGGCGGCCCAAGGGTGGTAAAATATGGCACCATACGCGAGTATATCCTGAACCTGGAAGTAGTGCTGCCATCCGGTGAAATTATTTGGACAGGGGCAAATACTTTAAAATATGCTTCGGGTTATAATTTAACTCAATTAATGATAGGCTCAGAAGGGACTTTGGGCATTATAACTAAAATTGTTGTTAAGCTAATTCCCTGTCCGACATTGGATGCGTTGCTTTTGGCATCGTTTAATTCAAACGAGGCTGCATGTAAGGCTGTTTCCGCAATTTTCAGGGCAGGGATCATCCCATCAGCCCTTGAATTTATGGAACGAAAAGGAGTGGAGTGGGTAAAGGAACATGACGGCATTGCTTTTGATTTAAAAGATGGCATTGAAGCATTTTTACTGATTGAAGTTGATGGCACCAACCAGGACGTAATATTTTCGGATTGCGAAAAGATTAACCAGGTTTTGGAAACTTTTGATTGCAAAGAAGTTTTGTTTGCAGATACGTCGGCGCAAAAAGAGGAGCTATGGCGTATGCGGCGGACAATGGCGGTCTCGGTAAAATCAAACTCAATTTATAAAGAAGAAGATACCGTTGTACCCCGTGCCAGCCTGCCCCAATTGATTAAAGGAATAAAAGAAACAGGCCTTAAATATGGCTTTGAATCAGTATGTTATGGCCATGCAGGCGATGGTAACGTTCATGTAAATATTATAAAAGGCAACATGAGCGACGATGACTGGACCAACAAGTTAAAGGATGGCATAAAAGAAATATTTGAACTAACCGTATCTTTAGGCGGCACGTTATCAGGTGAACATGGCATTGGTTTGGTCCAAAAAGGTTTTATGCCCATAAAATATACCAATGTGCACTTTGAACTTTGGCGTGGTATAAAGCAGGTATTTGATAAAAACGGTATATTGAACCCGGGGAAGATATTTTGATTTCGGATGTCGGATGTTCGATTTTGGATTTAAAAATAAACCCCAATATTGTTCATTAAATCAATAATTCACTAATACTGATGCCCCAGTGTTAAATCCTTTTAAATGAATACTGTTGGAAGAAATTGGCTGATTGTACTTTTGATTTTATTGGGTAATATCTTATCTGCTCAGCAAAAACAAAAAAAGTATGATGTTGTAGTTTATGGCGGTACTTCAGCAGGAGTAGTTGCCGCTTACACCGCCAAACAAATGGGAAAATCTGTTTTGCTGATTGACCCGGAAACAAGGGTAGGGGGCTTATCATCAGGAGGGTTAGGCTATACCGATATTGGTAACAAATATGCAATAAAAGGATTATCACTTGATTTTTACAGGAAAGTTGGTCAGCAGTATGGCAACTTTGAACAATGGATATTTGAACCGCATGTGGCTGAAGATATCTTTTTGGGATATTTAAAAAAAGCGAGAGTAGATATTTTGTACTCACACAGGATCATATCCGCCAGGAAAAATAAAAGAAATATAGGGTCCATAATCCTCGAAAGTTCAATACATCCCACAGTTAAAACCAACAAAATTATTATTGGGAAAGAGTTTATTGATTGCAGTTATGAAGGCGACCTGATGGCAAAAGCCAGTGTCTCGTACACCGTTGGTCGCGAGGACAACAAACAATACAATGAAACTTATAACGGCTCGCAGTTGAGGGATAAACACCAGTTCCCTGATGGCATAGATCCATACAATACAACGGGCAAACCGGAAAGTGGCCTGCTTTGGGGAGTGAGTAATAACACTTTATTGCCTGACGGGAAAGGCAATAAAATGGTGCAAACATATAATATCCGGGTTTGCCTCAGTAAAGACCCTGCTAATATGATCCCGATTACTCAACCGGAGGATTATAAGCCTGGACGTTATGAATTATTGCTTCGCCTAATGGCAAAAAAAACGATTAAGCATATTGAAGATTTTATGACTACCAGCCCGATGCCAAACAATAAAACCGATATAAATAACAACGGCCCTTTTTCAACTGATATGATCGGCATGAGCTGGGAGTACCCGGAAGCAAGTTATGCTAAAAGACAGGCAATTTTTAAAGCACACGAAAATTACACTAAAGGATTTTTTTATTTCGTGGGGCATGACCCGCGTATACCGGTTGAAATCAGGAATGAAATGCTGCAATATGGTTACCCTAAAGATGAGTATATAAATACTAATCATTTTACCACTCAAATGTACGTAAGGGAAGCGCGGCGCATGATTGGTGAATATGTAATGACCCAGGCCAATTGCGAGGGCAAAGAAACTGTAAAAGATGGTATAGGCATGGCTGCATACACCATGGATTCGCACAATGCAGAACGTATTGTAGTTAATGGCATGGTAAAAAATGAAGGCGACGTACAAATTGGCGGGTTTGGCCCTTATCCAATTTCGTACCGCAGTTTAGTTCCGAAATCCAATGAATGTGGCAATTTGCTTGTACCTGTTTGTCTGTCGGCATCGCATATTTCTTACGGCTCAATAAGGATGGAGCCTGTGTTTATGATGCTGGGGCAGTCGGCGGCTGTGGCAGCCTGTATTGCAATTGATGATAAAATCACTGTGCAGAAAGTTAATGTGAAAAAAATACAATCGATATTGAAAACAAACCCCATGGCTGATGGCAGTACCCCAGAGATTTTAGTGGATAATGATGACACAAAAGGTATAACCGTTAGCGGCAACTGGAAAAGAAAAGCAAATTTTGAAGGTTGCTATGGGCCGTCAGTTCTGGTAAATGATTCGGCCAAATCGGAAGATTTTGTTCGTTTTACGCCGGATATTAAAAAAGAAGACGTATACAATGTTTATATTTATATAGCTAAAGGTGCCGGCACAACTTCGCACATTACTTTGCTGGTAAATGATGGCAAACGGGAGAAAAACTTAGACGTTAATATGAATACCATTACCGTAAAAGGGCAAACAGAAGGTGAGTGGGTGCCATTAGGTAAGTATAATTTTTCGATTGGAGATAAAGGTAACGTAACTGTTACCGGTAAAAATGCAGATGGCAAAGTATTGGCGGATGCTGCGTTATTTATTCCGGATAAAATTAGTAGGTAAGTCGAATCAGGAAGCAAAGACCAATTTGTGCCGCTGTGCCACCGGGACGCTTGGCACGCTTGGGACACTTGGCACAGTGTATAAATCTTTACCGGATTTTCATCAAAATTGGCAATAAAAAGCAGTTTTTTATCGCAAAATCAATCAAAAAATGATGGATTTTGCACGAAAAAAGCAGTTATTTTAACGGTAGTAAATTTGCGGATGCGAAACTACCACATACTGGCAAATAGCTGATTTACATTCACTTAAATAATTTGGCCCGGCAACAAGGTGTGCCAGGTTCGCAAAGAGGTGGCACACCTGTACGGTGTTGACAAGCGTTAAACTGTTATGGGAAGTGACTTTTTGCATTCACTCACCTTTTGCCACTCACTACTCACCAATCAACCCAATCAACTCAATTCGTATTCAATATCAGCCCCGGCTCATCATATTCAATCATCTTTTGCCGTTCAACGGCGGGGATCGGGATCGATTTATTGGCGTTATAATTATAGCTTACGCAAACTGTTTTCCCGGTAGTACATATTTCGGGGCCGTTCGGGGTGATTTTAACCAGTATGTGCATTATATCAAAACTGCTGTTGCCAATGCGGGTGGTACGTACGTAACATTCAATTTCATCATGGAACATAATAGGCTTTAGATAATTAACCTCAGACCGGCCTACAATTACACCATTTTCGCTCATATCCCACTCAACTATTTCACGCCAGTACTTAATACGCGCCTCTTCAAAGTAGGTTAAATAAATAGCATTGTTGACATGCCCCACCGCATCAATATCCGAAAAACGGATAGCTATTGGGGTCTTATACTTATAATCGGATAGTTTTTCAGCCATGATGTGTCATATTGTCCGTTGGAAATAACTATAGCAGACATAATGTCCGCCATATTGTTCGTTTTAAGTGTTGGTACAACACTTGATAAATCATTGGCGAAGATAAGAAGATAAATAAAAGAAAAATTAGGAGGACATAAAAATGACTTTAGTAAAACTTGCAAACGGACAAAAAAACCGTGTGGTTAACCCATTCTTTAGCGATGTATTCGATTCAATATTGAATGATTCGTTTTTGAGCGACAAATTAGCTACCCGCGTACCTGCAGTAAACATTGCAGAAACTGAAAGCGAATTTCATATTGAATTGGCTGCACCAGGCTTAAAGAAAGAAGATTTTAAAATCAGCATTGATAAAAACGTATTAAGCGTATCTGCTGATAAGAAAACTGAAAACGTTGAAGAAGGTAAAAAATTCAGCAAACGTGAATACAGTTACAACTCATTCACCAGGTCATTTACTTTACCTGAAACTGCTGACCAGGCTAAAATTGATGCTGAATATACTGACGGTATCTTAAAGCTGAATGTGGCTAAAAAAGAAGAAGCTAAGATCCAATCAAGAGAAATAGCTGTAAAATAATTTTGAGTCCGAAAGACGGAAAGTCCGAAGTCCGAAAGATATCTAAATCGGGATCCGAAATAAAAAGAATTTTTTCATAATAGTTTGGTTTAGTTTGAGAAGGCCGTTCCGCAAGGGGCGGCTTTTTTTTATTAGTATTTGTTGCTATGTTTAAACACCAATTAGCCGAACGAAAATGAAACCCATTTCAATATTACTATCATTTATTTTAATTTTCCTAACCAGTTCGGTTTTTGCACAGTCAAATACCCTGCAGCTAAGTCCTTTAAACCCGCATTATTTTTTATACAATGGCAAAACAACGGTGTTGGTTGGCTCAGGCGAGCATTATGGTTCAGTAATAAATACCGCATTTGATTATAAAACCTACCTGCAAACCATCGCCAAAGACGGACTTAACATTACCAGGCTATTTACAGGCGCTTATATTGAAAAACCCGGCGACTTCGGCATAAAGAAAAATACGCTTGCCCCGGCAGAAGCAAACCTTTTATTACCATGGAAAAGAAGTAATGTGCCCGGTTTTAACCTTGGTGGCAATAAATTCGACCTTGACCAATGGGACGATGCCTATTTTACCCGCTTAAAACAATTTATGGCCGAAGCCGAAAAGAACGGGGTGATTGTTGAAGTTAATTTGTTTTCTTCCTATTATCAAACCGGCTGGCAATACAGCGCTTTCAATAGAAACGACAATGTTAATCATACCGATAGTGTAAAGTCTTCCCTTGTAAATTCAATGCTGAACGGAAATATATTGGCCTATCAGGAAAAATATGTTAAGAAGCTTGTGCACGAACTAAATTCCTTTCCTAACTTTTATTTCGAAGTGCAGAATGAGCCTTATGCCACATTAAAGGATACCGTTATTTTATATAACGAATATGGCGACCCAAAAGATTTAAGGAACAGCCTGGAAATTGTTGCTCAAAGCTCAAATAAGTGGCAGCGTAAAGTTTCCGGCTGGATAAAGGATGAAGAAAGCCGTCTTCCGGTTAAACATCTCATTTCCCAAAACACATCAAATTTTCAATACCCGGTAACTGATCCCGACCCTAATATTTCCATCTTCAATTTTCATTATGCACTGCCAAAGGCGGTTAGTGAAAACTTTTATCTGAATAAAGTGATCGGCTTTAACGAAACCGGTTTCGCCGGACATGATGACCTTACTTACCGCAGGCAGGCCTGGCGCTTTTTAATGGCCGGAGGTGGCTTGTTTAACCAGTTGGATTATTCATTTTCAATTGGAGGAGAAACCGGGCAGGATATATCTTATACTGCCCCCGGCGGCGGCAGCCCTGCTTTACGTAAGGAGTTTGGAATACTAAAACGTTTTTTTGATAGCTATAACCTTGCAAAACTAAGCCCCGACCAATCAATCGTTATTGCTTCGCCGGGGGCAACTACCGAAAGCTTAAGCAGTGGTAAAACCTTGTGGCTGGTTTACGTGGAGCATATTGCTATGAAATCCTATTCCATGATGCTAAACCTACCTAAAGGCAATTATACCGCAGAGTGGATAGATGTTGCCACCGGAAAAAAGCTAAGCGCCTATAAATTTACTGAGCACAAAATTATTGTTCCGGCGGGTGTTGCTGATAAGGTTTTGGTGGTAAGAAAGGTAAATGATTAGGTTATTTGTAACTCGCTCACTAATTCTGCCAAATTTCCTAAAAGCATTGCTTCATGACTAAGTGCTTCGTCACCAAACGAATCTAAAAATTTGTTTATTTCGACCATATATGGCCAGACGGTTTTTATTATTTTTTTCTTTTGTTTTTCGCTGGTTTCTTCCATCAATTGTTCGCGCTCACTATCATCAGGAATACTCCATTTTTTTAGTAATGGGATAAGATGCCTTAGATTTTCGGGGATGTTCTTCTTGAAGATTCTTTCTCTGATTTCTTTTCTAAAGATATCTCCGTTCTTATTTACCAAATCAATAAAATCATCCAGGATCGAAACCAAATTTCGATCAGACGCCAATGCCAATTGTGTGGCATTTTCATAAAAAAAAATTCCCTCATTTTCAGCGAGGTTTAATTCTTTAATCTTGGTAAAAACTTGACTCCAGGAATTCGGATATTGTTTATTTGAAAGGGGATGTATAATATTATCTTGCCTCCGAAAATATACTTTGTAAGGAAAGTCGCTAATGCTCGTTGGCGTATTATAAGCGAAAATTTTATTGGGAATATTTACTGAAAATGAAAAATCAGTTCCTGAATTTATATCTATTTCGAATAAATTATCGAACTCATTAATTTCTATCTTATAACTTTTATAATCTTTAATAATTAAAACCCTCAAGGATTTTTCATCATAATTCCAATTATAAAGATTCTGAACGTGAATTTTCCCGCCTAACTGAACGGAAAGTTCTTTTAAATAATCCATTTATAACTAACATTTTAATTTAATTCCGCATTCACCATTCCGAAATCCGCATTCAAAAAATCGTAAATCGTAATTCTAAAATCGTAAATCCCCTCAATCCCTCATATTAATATACTGCAACGGCTGACCAAAATCATCACTGCGGCAAAGACTAATTACTGCTTGCAAATCATCAATCTTTTTACCCTGCACACGCACCTGGTCGTCCATAATGGAGGCTTGTACTTTTAAGCCGCTGTCTTTTATTTTTTTAACAATCTTTTTGGCAGCTTCTTTATCAATCCCTTCTTTTATTTTTATCTCTTTGCGGATCATATTGCCTGATGCATATTGTTCTTTGCCAAAATCAAGCGCATTCGGGTCAAGGTGCTGTTTTACCATCCGGCCAATGATCGAATCCTGGATGGCTTTCAGCCGCATATCGTTTTCGGTAACCACCGTTAGCGTATTGGTTTTTTTATCGAGGTCGATAGTACTTTTACTGTCGTGGAAATCGTAACGGTTTAAAATTTCTTTTTTCGCGGTATTGACGGCATTATCCAGCGTTTGCCCGTCAATTTTGCTTACTATATCAAAGGTTGGCATAATAGATTTTATTGGTGAGTGACAAATTTAGTAAAAAGAAGCTCATCGACTATTGTCCATGGACTTCTTTACAACAAATACTTATCTTCGGAGATGAAACGCGAAAATGAGAAGATATAGCTACGTGATGTGTATTGTAATTTGGATGGCGGGGTGCAGAAAACCTTATAACCCTCCCGCTATTACAGCGCCCGGAAGTTATCTTGTTGTAGAAGGGGTGATTAACAATGGTGCCGATTCAACAGTTATTAAACTTAGCCGCACAGTTAATCTTTCGAGCAAGGTTGTGCCAAATCCGGTTGTTGGGGCAATGCTTACCGTTGAGGGTGATGATAATTCAGTTTATCCTTTAACAGAAACTGCCAGGGGCCATTATATGTCGCCAGGTATAAATTTAGATGGCACACGAAAATACCGGCTAAGAATAAAAACATCAAATGACCAATATTTGTCTGATTTTGTCCCGGTTTTAAATTCACCTCCTATTGACAGTATCAGCTATGCAATCAGGAATAATGGCATAAATATCTATTCGGGAACGCATGATCCAACAAATAACACACACTATTATCGCTGGGATTACCAGGAAACATGGATAATCCACTCCAACTACTATTCGTTTTACAAATCAAACGGGGATTCCGTAATAGCGCGCGACATGGTAAATGACCAGGTTTATCAATGCTGGCAAAGCGACACGTCGGGTGTTATTATTTTAGCTTCATCGGCTAACCTGGCGAACGATGTAATCGTTAATAACCCGGTAACGTTTATAGATCCCGCTACCGGAAAATTAGGCGGCAGAAATAGTATTATTATAGGCCAGGCTGCTGCAAGCGCTAACGCTTACAGTATCCTGCTAAAGCAATATGCTTTAACAGGCGATGCCTACACTTTTTGGGCGAACCTTAAAACAAATACCGAAAAGTTAGGCAGTATTTTTGACGCGCAGCCATCGTCCGTCAGCGGCAATATACATTCCATAAATAACCCGGCTGAGATTGTAATTGGCTATATAAGCGCCGGAAGCATTGCAAGTAAAAGAATATTTATCGCTAATGGGCAGATACCCAACACCATGTCTGTAACGGTTAATCCAGAATGCCAGCTTGATTCGTTTTATTATTATTATATACCTCCTGGTTATTTTTTGCCGCTAAACCAGGAAGATGAATACTTTAATTATAACTCGGGGACGCTGTATGGTGGTGTTAAATATGTGCCCATAGCGGCAATTTTTAGTAATATCGGCGCGGTAAGAGGGCACACCGGATCGACCGAACCATGCGTGGATTGTACACTTAGAGGAACAAACAAAGAACCGGCTTTTTGGAGATAGTATTTAATTTGAAATAGGGGTTTAACCTTATTCAGGTATGGTCAAACCATGAACTATGATCCATGAACCATGATCCATGAACTACATAAACATTTCACCAAAAAAACCAATGAGTTAATATTAACTTAACATTTAAATAAGCAGATTTGTAAATGAGGCTGAAAAGCCTGTCTTTTATATGGATAATAAACAAGTGCCAATAATTAACCGGGAAATTAGCTGGTTATATTTTAATGACAGGGTTTTGCAGGAGGCTGCGGATCCAACAGTACCTTTAATCGACAGGATAAAATTTTTAGCTATATTTTCATCAAACCTGGATGAGTTTTACCGTGTCAGGGTGGCTACACTTACCCGGTTATCAAACCTGAACGAAAAGGCCAAGGAGATTTTAGGCTACAATCCCAAAAAGATATTAAACCAGATAAAAAATATTGTTGTAAGGCAGGAGCGTAAATTCAACAACCTGTATGAAAACATCATTGTAAAACAGCTTGCCGAAGAAAAAATATTTATTCTTAATGATAAACAACTGAATGTAAGCCGGGGGGAATTTGTAAAACACTATTTCAGGGAAAAGCTGCTGGCCACATTAGTACCCATAATGCTCAATGAGTCTTTACAATTGCCTGAACTAAGGGACCGCGCTATTTACTTTTTTGTTAAACTCACCAAAGGCAAGGAATCACAGCTTGCTTTAATTGAATTTCCGGATACCTTGTCAAGGTTCATCGTTTTGCCTGAAACCCATGACCTGAAATTTATTATCCTTTTAGATGATATCATCAGGTATAGCCTCGAAGATATCTTTTTCATTTTTGAACACGACACAATTGAAGCGTATTCCATACAGCTTACCCGCGACGCGGAGCTTGACCTTGATAAAGAGGTAAGCGAAAAATTTATCGATTCATTATCGAAAAGCTTGCAAAAACGGCGTAAAGGCAAACCCATGCGCCTATTATATGATTCGGAAATGCCGCTGGATATGTTAAAGTACCTGGTGAGTAAAATGGGGCTGCATGGTGAAAGCCTTATCCCGGGTAACCGCTATCATAATTTTAAAAATTTTATTGCTTTTCCGAATGTAGGCCGCCGCGAACTGGAGTATGAAAAAAATATTCCTTTGCCTGTTGACGGGTTATCCTTTGGTAAAAGTTTAATGGGCATGGTGGCTAAAAAAGATTATTTGATAAGCACCCCATATCAATCCTATGATTATGTGATCCATTTTTTAAGGGAAGCAGCTATCGACCCCAAAGTAAAAGAAATTAGCATAGCTGTTTACCGGCTGGCCGAAAATTCAAGGGTAATGCATGCTCTTATAAACGCTGCAAAAAATGGTAAAAAAGTTACCTGCCTGGTTGAGCTAAGGGCCAGGTTTGATGAACAAAATAATATTTCATGGAGCAGAAGGCTCGAAGAAGAAGGGGTTAATGTGCTTTATGGTATTGATGGTTATAAAGTACATTCAAAAATATGCCTGATTACCCGGCTCAATAAAGGGAAGATGGAATATTATGCTTGTTTATCAACAGGGAATTATAATGAGCGGACTGCCCAAATGTATGCAGATCACACACTGCTTACTGCAAACAAGAAAATCACTGATGACCTCGTAAATATTTTTAAAGCGTTAAATAAAAACCTTTTGCCTAAAGGTTTAAAAAGTTTGATTGTATCGCCGATAGATTCACGTCCGGCAATTTATAAACTTATTGACACTGAAATAAAGAATGCCAAAGCCGGTAAAAAAGCTTACATGATATTAAAAATGAACAGCCTCGCCGATGAACAATTAATAGCCAAATTATACCAGGCAAATAATGCAGGGGTTAAAATTCAACTGATAATAAGGGGGATGTGCTGTTTGATTGCGGGGCTGAAAGGACAAAGTGAAAACATTGAAGTAATAAGTATAATTGATAAGTACCTTGAACATTCAAGGGTGCATATTTATTGCAACGGCGGCAATGAACTGATCTATCTTACTTCGGCCGATTTTATGACCCGTAACATTGATACCCGTGTCGAGGTTGGTTTCCCGATATATGACGAACAGCTGCGAAGGGAAGTAAGGGATATTATTAATATCCAGCTGGAGGATAATACAAAATCGCGCGAAATAAATAGCCACAACACTAACAAATACCATAAAACCCACTCTGATGTGCCGCATAGGGCACAAGTTGACATTTACAATTACCTGAAAAACAAAAACAAATAAATTGAGATACGCCGCAATTGATATAGGTTCAAACGCAGTAAGGTTGCTTATTGCCGACATAATTGAAAACAACGGATCAGTTTCGTTCAAAAAAAATACGCTGATCCGGGTACCCCTGCGGCTGGGCGATGACGCGTTCCTTGATCATCACCTTTCTGATAAAAAGGCAATCGATCTTGTAAAAACGATGCAGGCCTTTCGTAACCTCATAGATGTTTATAAAGTTACAGATTATATGGCTTATGCCACCTCGGCGATGCGCGAAGCTAAAAACGGACCGGACGTAGTGAAACGGATAAAAGATGAGGCTAATGTTGATTTGGAAATTGTGCATGGTCAAAAAGAAGCCGGATTGATTTATGCCAGCCATGCAGAGCAAAGTATTGATAAAAGTAAAAACTATTTATATGTTGATGTAGGCGGCGGCAGCACAGAATTGTCTTTATTTTCAGCGGGGGAACTTTGGGCATCAAGATCATTTAATATTGGGACGATCAGAATGCTGGATAACCAGGATACAGAAGAAAGCTGGAACGAAATGAAAGACTTTATACGCGAAAATACACGCCAGTTCAAAGTAATTTCGGGCATCGGCACCGGGGGCAATATTAATAAATTATACAAACTATCCGAAGAAAAGGATAACGCACCATTAAGCTTTGGTAAACTAAAGTCGCTTTATAATTATTTAAACTCATTTTCGTTAAAAGACAGGATCAATGTGCTGGGCCTGAACATTGACAGGGCAGATGTAATTATACCGGCCTGTGAAATATACCTGACTGTTATGAAATGTGCCGGTATTAAGAATATTTATGTGCCAACGGTTGGTTTGGTTGATGGTATTATTCAAACACTGATCGAGAAAAATTACCCAAAAGCAGGTTAAATTTATTTTAACAAATTGTTTAAAAATTGAAAAACTGTTGTTATATTTGTATTGCCCTCTCAAGGGCATGTTTTTCATAGGTAGATGTAGGGTCGAGTATTTATATTCGACCCTTTTTTATGCCCCCAATTTTATTTTCGCATCTTTGTTAAAATTGAAATGAAAAACAAGATTGTCGTTGCAATTACAGGCGCCAGTGGTGCAATTTATGCAAAATTGCTTTTAGAAAAGTTGCAGCAACTCAGCGGGCAAATTACCGAAACAGCGGTAGTAATGTCGGATAACGCCAAGGAAGTTTGGAGATTTGAACTGGATAATGAAGATTATAACAATTGCCCTTTTAAATTTTACGCAAAAAACGATTTCATGGCGCCGTTTGCTTCCGGGTCTGCCAAGTTCGACACCATGGTCATTATTCCATGCTCAATGGGTACACTTGGAAGGATTGCAAGCGGGACATCAGATGATCTGATCTCTCGTGCTGCCGACGTAATATTAAAGGAGCGCCGAAAGCTTATTTTGGTAGCCAGGGATATGCCTTTCAACCTTATTCATATCCGCAACATGCAAACAGTTACCGAAGCAGGCGGCATCATCTGCCCGGCAATACCATCCTATTACAGCAAACCGCAAACTATTGAAGAATTGGCAATGACCGTTGTTAACAGGGTTATTGATTTGATAGGGTTGGAGAATGAGAGTTACAGGTGGAACGATGGAGAGTGATTTCGGATTTCGGAATTTTGAAATGCGGATCGTGAAATGCCAAATGCGGAAGTATTGCTTAATTCCGAAATCGAACATCCGAAATCCGAAATCCAAACAAATCCGAAATCGAAATTCCGAAATCCGAAATAATTTTCGACCTTTGCACCTTCAAAATGAACAAAAAGGTCGCATTTTATACATTAGGCTGTAAACTGAACTATTCAGAAACTTCGACTATTGGCCGTCTTTTTAATAAAGCCGGTTTTGATACTGTTGATTTTACCGACACACCTGATATATATGTGATAAACACTTGTTCGGTTACTGATAACGCCGATAAAAAATGTAAAAAAGTAGTTAAGGAAGCTTTGAAAATTTCCCCGAACGCTTATGTTACTATTGTCGGCTGTTATGCCCAGCTAAAACCAAAAGAAATTGCTGAAATACCGGGCGTTGATATGGTTTTAGGTGCGGCTGAAAAATTCCAGATTGTTGATTATATCAGCGATCTCACTAAAAATCCCAAAGCATTGGTTTATAACCAGCCTGTATCTGAAGCAAAGACGTTTATTTCCGGCTATTCTTTTGGCGACCGTACACGTACTTTTTTAAAGGTTCAGGATGGTTGTGACTATTCCTGTACATTTTGCACTATTCCTTTGGCGCGCGGGAACAGCCGGAGCGATACTATTGAACATGTGCTTGACCAGGCGGAGGAAATAGCAGCATCTGGGGTAAAAGAGATTGTGTTAACAGGCGTAAACCTTGGTGATTTTGGTATAAGGGACGGACAGCGCCATGATAAATTTTTTGACCTGGTTAAAGCATTGGATAAGGTAGAAGGTATCAACAGGATACGCATATCGTCTATCGAACCAAATTTATTATCTGATGAGATTATTGAGTTTGTATCAGGTTCAAAACGCTTTGTCCCGCATTTTCACATACCGCTGCAATCCGGTTCCGATAAAATATTGGGCTTGATGCGCCGCAGGTATAAACGCGAATTATACGCTGGCCGTGTTGCCAAGATTAAACAGCTGATGCCTGATTGCTGCATCGGGGTTGATGTGATCGTGGGCTTTCCGGGAGAAACTCGTGAAGATTTTATTGATACTTATAATTTTTTAAACGGGTTGGACGTTTCATACCTGCATGTATTTACATATTCTGAAAGGGAAAATACATTGGCGGCTGAAATGGAAGGCGTTGTGCCGGGTTCAACCCGTGCCGAGCGCAGTAAAATGCTCCATATACTATCAGATAAAAAACGCAGGGCATTTTATGAAAGCCAGCTAAATAAAACAGCTGAAGTTT
>Ga0206864_1097_pt1 | contig 29884 bp, 30 predicted proteins | sample Alteio_BWOrgCont_42_FD_152632 | JGI IMG/M metagenome (GOLD analysis project Ga0206864, IMG submission 152632) | Enriched cells from forest soil in Barre Woods Harvard Forest LTER site, Petersham, Massachusetts, United States -... | ecosystem: Environmental > Terrestrial > Soil > Temperate forest >...
GCGTGATTTAAAAACTGGTTAAATGTATAATTGCTGCTCAGGCTGTCTACCTTCATGTTATAAACACCTGGGGACGAGGCATTAAAAGTATTCCGGTCGGCGCTGGCGTGATTTACACCGATGCCATAGTTCAGCACCAGCGTAAGGGTTGAGGTAAAGGGTTCGGAATACGTAATATTTGTGTTAAATAAGTTGCTTTGCAGGTTATTGGTTTTCGACTCATTAATATCCTGTGTGCTGTCAACCTGCTGCTGCGAGTTATAAAAATTTACATGCGATGTTAAAAAGCCGTTTGCCTGGCTCTGGCTGTACGACTCGCTTACCAGTACCGAAAGCGTGCGCCCCGGTTTGTGAAATTTATGGGTATAAAAAGCGCTGCCGTTAAATGCACGCTGGTTAACGGTATTGTTAAGCTGCCGGTTGGCGTTATTTACCAATGCACCGTCCAGCGTATCAGCCGAAGTGTAGTTGTTGTCGGTGATGATGTGTTTAAACGTTCCGTCCACCGATATCTTCAGATTCGAGCTCGTATCCAGCTTTGTCTCGTAAACAAAGCTTAGCTTTTGCCTGAACATGGTGTTATGGTAGTTTTCGTCGGAACTACTGTTGAAAATATTACCGGGGACGTTGTTTTGGGTAAGTTGATCGTTTGACCCGTCGATGCTGATGAAGCCGAGCTTGTAATTGGCATTTACCGACTGCTTGTCATCATCCCACTTGGCATCATAATGCACCCCCGCCGTTTGCGCCAGCGGAAAACCCTGTCCGCTGTAAATTCCGCCGAAAACATCGAGGTCGTCGCTGCTTTGGGTGTTAATGTTTATACCGTTGTCGGTAAAATCCAACTGATCGCCGGTGCCGTATTTCTGTTCATCCTCAAAGCCCAGTCCCACCTTGCCATTATTACCGATGGTGCCGTAAACAGAAAATTTCTCCTTGCTCTTAAAGAAGTTAAATAAAGCTTCCCCCTGGTAAATGCCCTCCTGGCCGTCGCCGGCCTGAAACTTGCCAAAAATGCCAGTGTTTTTGTCCGCCCTCAACTTTACGTTAATGGTTTTTTCCGTTTTACCGTCATCCACGCCTGTAAAAGCAGCCTGGTCGCTTTTTTTATCGTACAACTGTATTTTATCTACCATATCAGCCCTGATGTTCCGGGTTACAAGCGTAGGGTCGTCGCCAAAAAACTCTTCGCCGTCAAGCAAAACCTTGGTCACCGTCTGGCCCTCTGCGGTAATTTTGCCGTTCTTGTCAACCATTATCCCCGGCAGTTGTTTCAGCAAGTCCTCTACCGTTGCATTGGGCTGGATAACAAAGGCTTTCGCATTAAATTCGGTGGTATCGCCTTTAATTTTCATTTGTGATGCAGTCCCTTTAATAATTACCTCCTTCAACAGGCGCGATTTAAGCGCCATGCTGATATTGCCAAAATCGTGGGAGGTATTGGCTGAGTCGAGGCTGAATTCTTCAGTATAATCAGCATAATCAGGGTAGGACACTAACAAAATGAATTTCCCTTTTCCAAGTCCGTTTATCGCAAATGAACCGTCATTTTCCGAGTACGTAAATTTAACCAGTATAGAATCCTTTGCCTGCAATACTGCAACGGACGAAGTGTTCAGTTTTACATGTTCAACGCTATCAGCTATTACGCCCTTTATGGCATACCTGTTTTGCGCAAATGCTGAAACCGCAAACAGGAAAAAAAGCAGGCAAATTATTGTGTGTTTCATTAGGTTTAATTAGGTTTCTCTAAGATATAACTAAATGTTTAGTAATTAACAGCGCTCGTATGTTAAATAATGTTAATGATTTTGCATAGCCTGTCCAGAAGACCGCAATTGGGCAACAAATGTTGCATCGCTTGCATGATTAATTCAAGGGTAATTAAAATCGTTAAAAGCTCAACATGCGGTGCTTTTATTTTAGCGCCATGCAAATGTTTTTCAAGCTGATTAAAGTCATGGGCTATCCGGCCCCATGGTAATGCCTATGCCCATATCGCCGTTGACGTTATAATGCAATCCAAAATTTGGGTCGTCGGCGATACCGAATTTAAGCTTTTGCTGCTCAAGGTATTTGGCTTTTAACTTCTCATGGAGCTCGTCGGGCTGTTTTTTGCCGTTTACCATCAACTCCGTGTTGGTAAGATTGAATTTAATTAAGTCGCTTTTATCGCTGATAACATTAGCGCTCACCAGGTCTGCAATGACACCGGTTATGGCAGGTTGCACCTCGATGTTGAACTTAGCGCGCTGCTGTTTGAGCCATTCCTGCTGCGTCTGGAGATACTGTTTGGCTATCAAATGCTGTTGCTCCTTTATGAGTTGCTGACGCTTTTCGTTTTGGTCCGCCGCGAAAAGTTGTTGCTGCTTTATGAGTTGCTGATACTTATCGTTTTGTTCTGTTGCGAAAAGTTTTTGTTGCCGTATCAGTTGCTGATTTTTCCATTCTACCGAATCTGTGTATTTGGGTTTTATTGAGCCTTTGTAATCAGGCCCGCGCGGGGCTTTAGGCTGCCGGGGCAAACGCTGCATTCTTTCGTTAGCTGCTGTCGCATCAATAAATATCCCCTTCCCATGCATCTGTACCGGGCCGTAGTAAAGGCCGTTTCCCTCATAAATACCATATTTGGCCTTGTACCGTTGCTGCATCTCATCAGATTGCTTTTGCCCGTTCACAATAAACTCGGTATTGCTCAAACCGAACCATTTTACTGAAGTTGCATCAGACACAACCTTATCGGTCACCAGGTCGGCGATTACATTCAAAGCCCTTTGCCGCTGCGCCACGTAACCGATGCTGTCATCATGCAATCTTTGGCCCATCATTTGCAGCTTCAAAGCCCGTCTCTCGTCATCGGTTCCAAGCCGTGCCTTGAATCGTGCAGTCTGGATGGAATCATTCAAGTGCAACGCTTTACTCATGCCTTGCGGATCAATGAACACGCCTTTTCCCTTCATCGGCACAGGGCCGTAATAGAGTCCCCGACCCTCATGAACACCATATTTGGCTTTATATCTTTGCTGCAATTCATCCGGCTGTTTTTGCCCGTTTACAATAAATTCGTTGTAGGTCAAAGCAAACCATTTAACATCAGCCGCCTTGCTAACCACATTATGTGCTACCATGTTGGCGATAATGTCATTCATCACTTTCATATCGGCCGATTCCATTGAATCAATGTCGCGGTGTTTATCATCAAATCTCCTGCCGCCGGCTTTAAATTTGGCGATAATGTCATTCGTCACTTTCATATCGGCCGATTCCATTGAATCAATGTCGCGGTGTTTACCATCAAATCTCCTGCCACCGGCTTTAAATTTTACATTAGGCTGGTTTGCTTTGAACCCGGCTATGTCTGCATCGCGTACACGCCGTTTTTCCATCAGCTCACTTATAATTAACTGCAGTGTATATTCATAGTCGGGCAACTTACTTTCGTCAACCTTTACGCCATTTAACTCCATCGAGGTGATCTTGCCGTCGGCTACGATAAAATGGTAGACATTCCCTTTATCATCCTTTGCGCTGATATCGTTATTGGCCCAGTCGGCATCGCTGTGTTTAAACAGCACGCTGGTAAAGCGAACGGTGGTATCGTTACGCAATTGCTGCATTTTTTTAAATGGCGGCAGCGGCGGATTTGGCAGTGGGGGTGGTGGTGGATTCAGCGGTTTTGAGATGGCCCCTGCAACGGGTTTCTTAGTCATTAAGTGCGACAGGTACCTGACGGCTTGGGCGGTTTTTGGTAAGGTTGTAAAAGCAACCAGCAGGATCAGCCCTGCGGCAAGAACTATTTTTTCTGCCATATTCAGCCGTTTGTTTTCCTGGTTTATCATGCGTTTCAGGCGGTCGCGCAGTTGGTTGCCGCTGCCGATACTCATGGCCAGGGCGGTACGGCTGTTATTTTCGTAACCGAAAGACAGCAGTGCTTCCAGGTAGTTTGCTTTGCGGTTCATGCGGCTAAGTACGATGTCGTCGCAACAAGCCTCCCTTTCGGCACGGATGAGTGAAGACAGCCAAAGCAGGCCGGGGTTGAAGAAGAACACTGTCTCTACCAATCCCTGCAAAATATTTACTAAATAATCCCGGCGGCGGATATGGGCAAGTTCGTGCCATAATATGCTATCCAGTTGTTCAGCCGGGAGTTGTAAAATGATGCCCATAGGCAATAGGATCAGGGGTTTGAGCCAGCCTATAGCTACCGGTACTTTAACCAGTTCAGATTGCACCAGGCATACGGTTTGCCTGATGCCAATCTGCCTGCTAAACATCTCAATCTTATGTTTAAATTCTTCTGCGACAGCATGTACCTTGTAGTTACGTATGCGTTGTATGTATAAAAGTCCGCTTACCATTTTGAGGCTCTTCAATACAAAAAACAGCGCCCAAACCAGGAAGATGATGCTCATGTTTTGATTAAGGAACTCCCGTGCGCGCTCGATCATGTTTTGGTTTTGCACGGTGGCGCCTTGGTGGATTGATGTAGCATCAGTTATTGTTATCAGGAGCTTCGTTGCGCCTGTTGTAATGGGCGTCGCCGGATTTGAATGGAGCTCAATAGAATAGGTGATGCCTATTGCAATGACAAACAATACCAGGACAACGCACAACAACCGGTAACGCAGGGCCGCTGCTGATTTTCGTGTCAGGCTTATTATGATCCCGGCCAGCAAGGCGATAATCATTCCAATCCAGAGAGAATGGATCAGCGTCCAGCAGATGGCTTTGATCTCGTGATCAGAAAACCATTGGGTTAAAAATGAGGCTTCCATGTTGTTAATCTATTTTGATCAGATCTTTATACTCTTTTTATTTGTTGCACCGGAACATGTTTTTCAGCTGATTAAAGTCATGGACTGTCGGGTCCTTCGGTAGTACCTATCCCCATGAGGCCGCTTTGAGCATTAAAGTGTAAACCGAAGTTGGGGTCGTTGGTCATACCGGAATTGTTTATGTAATCAGGTTGCTCCAGGTATTTGGCTTTTAATCGGTCATGAAGCTCGTCGGGTTGTTTCTTGCCATTTACCATGAGCGCCGAGTTGGTAAGGTTGAATTTGATCAGTTCACTTTTATCGCTGATGACATTTGCGCCCACAAGGTCGGAAATAATGCCCGATATAGCAGGCTGCAAATCCATGCTCATTATCGGTGCAGCCGGTTGCTGCGGTTTTCTTGCCTGGTCGGCCCGCAGGGTTTGTATAAGCTGCTGCTGTTTGATGTTCCGTTCACGTTCTGCATTTTGCTGGGCCACTAAATGTTGCTGCTGCTCTGCAAGAAGCCGCCGTTGTCCTTCCAGTTCGCGCCGTTTTTCCATCAACTCACTTATAATCAACTGTAGTGTATATTCATATCCGGACAATTTACTTTCCTCAATCTTTACGCCGTTTAATTCCATCGACGCGGTCTTGCCGTCAGCCACGATGAAATGATATTTATTCCCTTTATCGTCCACCGCGCTAAGGTCGTTATTGGTCCAGTCGACATCGCCGTGTTTAAGCATTATACTGATAAAGCGGACAACGGTATCTGCTACGACAATGGCATCCTTTTCGGGGTTGCCAGCCCTGCTGTTATTCACCCGCTGATTTGCGGACGGCCGGTGCATCGAAACCGTTACGGTTTCCGTCATGGTTTTGGTAACAACCTTACCCGATTTGCCCGAAAACTTAATGGTCTCCTTGGATATCGTGGTGAATGCCGATAATAATACCAAACCTATTGCCAGTACCGATTTTTCTGCAACGCTCAGCCGCTTGTTTTCCTGGCTGATCATCCTTTTCAGCCTATCGCGCAATTGGTTGCCCGAGCCGATGCTCATGGCAAAACTGGCCTGTTTAAATTCACCGTAACCGAAAGAAAGCAGCGCCTCCAGGTAATTGGCTTTGAGGTTCATGCGGCTTAAAACCATATCATCGCAGCAAGACTCACGCTCGGTACGGATAAGCGACGACAGCCATAGCAAGCCAGGGTTGAAAAAGAACACGGTCTCCACCAGTCCCTGCAAAATATTAACCAGGTAATCGCGACGATAGATATGCGCCAGTTCGTGCCATAAAATGCCATCCAACTGTTCGGGGGTAAGCTGCAAAGCAATCCCCAGTGGTAATAAGATCACCGGCTTTAGCCAGCCCACAGCCACGGGTACCTTCACCAGTTCAGATTGCACAAGGCGAACTACCCGCCTAATTCCCATCTGACTGCTCAACTGCTCAATCTTGTGTTTAAGTTCTTCGGTAACAACATGGGTCTTATAATTCCTTATACGTTGAATGTACAGCAATCCGCTTACCATTTTAAGGCTTTTGAGCATAAAAAATAATAGCCAGATCATAAAGATGATGCTGGCATTCTGGTTAAGGAATGCCCGCACGCCACTCAGTAACGACGAATTTTGCGGGATGATAGTATGGTTAAAGACAATATCATTATGCCCTGTTATCAGCGTTCCCCCGATTTTACCAGTTGTAGCCGATGCTGGTATGGAAGTTGCTTCCAGGTAATAAGTGATACCGATGGAGCAAACAAATACCAACAGCAAACTGCATAACAGCCGGTAACGCAGTATCGCCGCAGATTTACGCGTAACACTGATGACGATGCCGCACAGCAGCGCGATAACAAGCCCAATCCAAAGCGAGTGGATCAGTGTCCAGCAGATGGCTTTTATGGTACCATCCGAAATATAGGGAGCCCAAAATGAAGTGTTCATGGTCTTATGGTTTTTGGTCTATCTTTTTAATCAGTTCTTTAAACTCTTCGAGTTCTTCGGCCGACATTTTTTTGTTGCCCAGTAATTGCATCATCAGGCTGCTTGCCGAGCCGTTGAACAGGTTATCAACCACGCGGTCGAGCAGGTAGCCTTTGGTTTTGCCTTCATCAGCAGCAGCCTTATAAACATGAGTCATCTGGCTGGCGTCTTTCGTTACAAATCCTTTGTCCAGCATAATTAGCATCAGCTTTTGGGTCGACATATAATTCACCTCACGCTTCTGCTCATTCAGTTTATCGTTTACAAACCTTACAGTTGACGGCCCGTACTGCCATAGCACCTGTAATATCTCCAGTTCTGATTTTGTAGGCTCTGATGGAAAAGTATTTTGCTTTTTCGACGATTTCATAATTAAAGGTAAGAATAATTTCTTATATTCCAAATATATTTTTACTGAATTACTATAATTAATTAATAATCAGATAAATAAAATAAGAAATATTTCTTATGATTGAGATAAGTGGAGATTTTTCATGAAAAGGCGCGGTTGAATAATAGGATATTACTTATTGAACCGTGTCATAGTCAATTCAGGGCCATCAGTGCCAAAGCTTTTTATCATCTCAATCGCACGGTCTATTAAAGCCGGCAGTTCGGGCAATTCCTCTTTATCGAATCCATTCAATACATAATCAACCTGGCGGCCTTTAGGAAAATCAGCACCAACACCAAAGCGCAGCCGCGCATATTCATTATGGCCCAGCGTGGCCTCAATATGCTTTAATCCATTGTGACCGGCCGCGCTGCCTTTTGGCTTTAAACGCAGGGTGCCAAAAGGCAGGGCAATATCGTCAACCAGTACCAGCACATTTTCTGCAGGTATTTTCAAGGTCGACATCCAATAACTAACAGCTTTACCGCTCAGGTTCATGTAAGTTGTCGGTTTGATAAGATAAAGAGTACGGGCTTTGTAGTTTATTTCAGTATAATAAGCCAGGCGCTCATTATAAAATTTGGCGTTTTCCTGTTTAGCAAATTCATTTAATATCATAAAACCGATATTATGCCTGGTATCGGCATATTCGGGCCCAATGTTTCCTAAACCGACGATAAGATATTTCATGCCCCCTAACCTCCGCCAGCTGGCGGAAGAATTTTTGTTTGTTAGATGCGAAGATATTCTTTTTAAATAAAAACAGCGATAAGTTAAAACTTATCGCTGTTAAATTATTAACCCGCTTTGTTCCCCCTTTAGGGGGTTAGGGGGCTTCAATTATTTTTTACCCGGGGTTGCAGCTTCCTGCTCAGCCTGGCGCAATGCGCGTGAGGTAGTTACCGATACAATGGTATCTTCTTTGGCATTTGTAATAGTCAGTTTATCAACCTTCAAATCAGAAACTTTTACTGATTTACCAACTTCCAATTCACTGATGCTTACTTCAATGGCATCTAAATGATCTTTAGGTAAAGCCTTGATGCGCAGCTTCCTAAGTTTTTGAACAAGTTTACCACCGGTTTTAACACCTGGCGAAGTTCCGGTTAATTTAACAGGGATCTCAATGGTGATAGGCTTTTTATCGTCTAACAATAAAAAGTCAACATGGATGATCTGCTCAGTTAAAGGGTGAAACTGAAGGTCTTTAATAATAGCCCTTGATTTTGTACCGGCAATGTCTAAGTCGATGAAATGAACAACCGGCGTATAAACTACGGCTTTCAAATCAGCTGCGGACACTGCAAAGTGGGTTTGGGTTGGCCCACCGTAAAGTACTGCCGGCACAAGTGCCTGGTAACGCAGTTCTTTAGCGTCTCGTTTCCCTACGTTCTCTCTTGGAGAACCGCTAATAGCAATTGATTTCATTTGTTTTTAATTAAGTTCATAGTTCATGGTTCATAGTTCATAGTTGAACTTCAAAAACCACTTTAATTTTTATTTTCTGTTCATACCTGATGTCTTTAGCTCGTAGGAAAATCTGCCATGAACTATGAACCATCAACTATGAACTACTCTCAATCCACTTTAAACAACTGGCTTATCGAGCCATGTTCGTTTACATTCATTATTGCCCTGGCAAACAGTTCGGCGGTGCTTAATACCTTTATTTTGGTGCTTTTATACTTTAGCGGTATAGTATCAGTAACTATCAGCTCGCTTAAAGCCGATTTTTCAATTGTTTCGTAAGCATTACCTGACAATACCGGGTGTGTACAAACAGCACGCACGCTGCGCGCGCCGCGCTCCATAATTAACCCTGCTGCTTTTGCCAATGTACCGGCTGTATCGCATATATCATCAATCAGTACTATGTCCTGGTCTGTCACATCCCCAATAAGGGTCATAGCTTCAATTTCGTTTGCGCGTTTGCGGCGTTTATCGCAAATCACTACGTCGGCTTTAAAATAACTGGCGAATGAACGGGCCCTGTACGAACCGCCCATATCCGGCGATGCAATGGTGATATTGCCCAGCCCAAGGCTTTTAATGTATGGAACAAATATTATTGACGCATCGAGGTGATCTACCGGGATATCAAAAAATCCCTGTATCTGCGCCGCATGCAGGTCCATCGTCATAATACGGTTAACGCCTGCTGCAACCAAAATATTGGCTACAAGTTTTGCACCGATGGCAACACGCGGTTTGTCTTTCCTGTCCTGCCGGGCCAACCCGAAATAAGGGATAACTGCAGTTACATAATGCGCAGATGCACGGCGGGCGGCATCAGTCATCATCAGCAGTTCCATCAGGTTATCCGTTGGCGGATTCGTGCTTTGGATTAAAAAAACATCGCAGCCACGTACAGAATCATTAAAATGCGGTTGAAATTCACCATCGCTGAAACGCGAAATAACAACCTCGCCCAACTCCTGCCCATAAGCAGAAGCTATATTCGCCGCCAGCACTGTGGTACCGGAGCCTGCAAATAACTTAATAGGGTTGAATTGTAAAGGCATTTCTTGAATTACGATTTACGAATTACGATTTTTAGATTGGATAAAAAATGCAACCTAAAACATGGCATCCGTTACCTGTTAAAAAAAACATTCGGATTCAGACAACAACTTTAAATAAATCTAAAATCGTAAGTCATAAATCCGAAATCATTCATGTTGCCCGACCAGGATTCGAACCTAGACAAACGGTACCAAAAACCGTCGTACTACCATTATACTATCAGGCAATCTCTTTTGAATAGCAATGCTTTCCAAAAAGGAATGCAAATATAGGACGATTTTTTTGTTATCAAAAGCTTTTTGTAAAAAGTACTCTGACAAATATAAAAATCAAGTGAGCCGATGTGCCTTTATCACTTATCTTTCTTTCCGGCAAGGCTTGAATTATTTTCGAAAACCTGATTTATGGGGATGAATATAAATTTGAAAATTTATCTGGTTTGATCTTATAAACCCATAAACAAGGAATTGATGTCAAAAACCATGTTGTGAGTATCCAGTCAATAGCTTCTTCAGCTAAATCATATTCCTTAACGCCGGGCAATTGAGTTATTGGATTATTTAGAGAATTATATAACAGATTGAGCATCGTACCAATGAATACTACACCAAAGAGCATGAATACCGCAATGAATAAGACTGAGAGACAGATTTTGATTATAATGCCATTCCAATTTAAATTATACATATAGCGTACGGCTATGATCATTGTTGAGTATACCGCTACGGAATGAATTAAAGGAAGCAATATTATTGATAACGCCAAATTCGACCCCGATAAATACATCATTACAAAATGAGAACGTGTAATATACATCAATAGAAATACCGAGGCAGTTAACAACAGGCTGGTTAACCATACCTTTATTAAGTAAACAAAGCTGTATATAATTGCTGGTTTCATCAACAGTTTTGGCTGCAACTAATATACAATAGTTTAACGCTTAGAAAAGTAATATCTTACTGAAAAGCCAAACAAGCCATAAGGGGTTTTATTGATTTTTTAATAAAAACTTAACACATGCTGCAAAATATATTAAAGATAAAAGCCGTTTCAAATACAATTAACCTTTTATAAAACTTAACATCTAAAATTAAAAACTATGAGTACTCAAGTTGAAACCATGACTGCAGAAGAAGTTGCAAACAGGCTTGTACAGCTATGCCGCGAAGGCAAAAATGTTGATGCGATAAATGAATTGTACGATGATAACATCGTAAGCCATGAGCCGGAAGGTTCGCCAATGACGGAAAAAGTTGGCAAACAAGCTGTTTTGGATGCGACAAATCATTGGATTAGCTCGGTTGAAGAAATACATGAAGCTTATATTTCAAACCCTGTCGTAGCCGATAATCACTTTTCATGTACAATGAAAGTGGATGCGACTTATAAAGAACACGGCAGAAATGTAATGAATGAACTATGCGTATTTGAAGTTAGGGATGGTAAAATTGTACGTGAGCAATTTTTTTATAATACGGGGAAATAAAATTCAGCAAAAATAAAAGTAGACAAAAAAGGGGCGATGCCCCTTTTTTATTATAGCTATGTGTACTTTCGGCTTATGGGTTATTTCTGTTCCGCTCAAACCCCGTTAAAAAATAATTGCGGATTTTGCCCGTCTGTTGTTGCACCTGCTAAGAAAAAACATTAAATTCAAACGCTCATTTATTTTGTTTATCATTTGATTTATAATGAATTAAGAGGCTTTGTTCAAAACAACAGCGCCTTAAAAAGACGTGTTATTTTTACAAAACTATCCCAATATTCATAAAAACCGTTGATAATAAATGTTGTTGTTTTATAAAACCTGATCTGCGTTAAATTAACCAATAAATTTTAAAGCTATGAGTACCAAAGAAGAAACAAAGGCTTCAGGGGCAGGCAGAAGTGATGGGAAACATATAACCGGGACGCGAGAAGAGTGGCTGGCCAAGCGCCTCCAGTTGCTCGATGCGGAGAAGGAGCTAACACGGCGCAGCGATGAGGTGGCGCGGCAACGCGAGGAGTTACCCTGGGTCCGGATCGACAAGGATTACCAGTTCGAAACCGATAGAGGTAAAGCTTCACTGACAGACCTTTTTAACGGGCGCTCGCAGTTGCTCATCTACCACTTCATGTTCGGGCCCGACTATAAGGCAGGGTGCCCGGCCTGTTCGTCAATTGCGGATGGCTTCAATGGCGTCTTCGTCCACCTGGCGAATCACGACGTAACACTTTCTGCTGTATCGCGGGCCCCGCTTCCGATGCTGCAGGCATACAAGCAGCGTTTGGGCTGGAGTTTTCCCTGGGCATCTTCGTTCGGCAGCGACTTTAACTACGATTTCAACGGCTCGCTCACCGAGGAGGAACAACGCGAGGGCGCCGAATACAATTACCGGCGCGAAAAACCATTTAAGGTGGCCGGAATAGCCGACTCCCTTACGAAACGCGGCGAAGAGCCCGTGGCGGAGAACGCCGGCACTACCGGAACCGACGTGGCTACCTACACACGAGAAAGACCTGGCATGAGCGCCTTTGTGCTGGAAGACGGTATTGTTTACCACACTTATTCCACGTATTCTCGCGGACTGGATGCACTTTGGAGCGCCTATCAGTGGCTGGACCGTGCACCAAAAGGGCGTAATGAAGCGGGCTTTTGGTGGCGCCGCCATGATGAGTATGAAAATGGTTAAAAAAGTTGCAGTTGTCGTGAGGCAACCGGGCTGACTTCATATCTTAGTGACCATGGTATCTGAGCTAACTTCCAAACAAACTTTTTTTGGCGTCTCCGCGCTGCTTTTCATTGTCTGCGCCACTGTGACGATTGTATGGGGTGTGTCCATGTCGGCAATGGGCGGGATGCCGATGCCGGGCGGATGGACAATGTCGATGACCTGGATGACCGGACCAAGCTGGACCAGCGCCGCAGCGGCATTCCTCGGCATGTGGGTTTTGATGATGGTGGCGATGATGATGCCATCCCTGGTGCCAATGCTGCTTCGATACCGCCAGGCTGTAGGGACGACTGACGGGACGCGCCTGGGTTGGCTGACCGCACTGGCGGCCCTGGGGTACTTTTTTGTATGGTCAGTTTTCGGAATGGCCATCTTTCCGCTGGGCATCGCGCTGGCAACAGTTGAGATGCAACAACCAGCATTGGCACGCGCCGTTCCACTTGTCACCGGCGTAGTCTTCCTGGTCGCCGGCGGACTCCAGTTCACCGTCTGGAAGGCACGTCAGCTTGCCTGCTGCCGGGAGGCGCCCGATTGCCAGCGGCTAATGCCGGCCAACGCCGCCACGGCCTGGCGACAAGGACTGCATTTCGGACTTCACTGCAGCCAATGCTGTTTCGGACTTATGATAATACTCCTGGTCATGGGCGTCATGGACCTTCGGGCGATGGCTGTCGTGGCAGCAGCTATTACCGTCGAACGCCTTGCGCCAGGTGGTGAGCGCATTGCCCGGATCACCGGGGTTGTGGCCATTGAAGTGGGGTTGTTTCTGATCGTGCAGGCGATGGGAATCGGATAGCACATCACGGGTATCCTTGTCCTTTCACCTCTTCTCAATCCTCAATCACCACGCCCATTGCGCAAAACTTATTGATCCTTTCGGTGACCAACTCATCAATATTGCGCTCTTTTAATACCTTTAAATCTTTCAAAAGTTGTTTTTTTAGCGTGGCAGCCATGGCAACCGGGTCCTGGTGGGCGCCGCCGAGGGGTTCTTTTATAACGCCATCAATGAGCTTATTCTTCAACATGTCTGTTGAGGTAAGCTTCAGCATTTCTGCTGCCCTCTCCTTATATTCCCAGGTTTTGAAAAGAATGGTTGAACAGTTTTCGGGTGAGATCACCGAATACCAGGAGTTTTCCAGCATCATTACCTTATCGCCAATGGCTAAGCCCAAAGCGCCGCCGGATGCCCCTTCGCCAATGATCACGCAAATTACAGGCACTTTAAGGATGGCCATTTCGAGTAAATTACGCGCTATGGCCTCGCCCTGCCCGCGCTCTTCAGCTTCAAGGCCCGGGAATGCCCCCGGCGTATCAATCAGGGTGATAACAGGTTTATTGAATTTTTCGGCAAGTTTCATCAGCCGTAAAGCCTTGCGGTAGCCTTCGGGGTTTGGCATGCCAAAATTACGGTATTGCCGTTCCTTGGTGTTCTTCCCTTTTTGGTGACCGATAAACATAGCTGTTTGCCCATGTATAGTGCCAAATCCGCCTACTATTGCTTTATCGTCGCCAACTGTCCTGTCGCCGTGCAGTTCGATAAAATCATCGCACATCAATTCAAGATACTGCAGGGTATATGGCCTTTCGGGATGACGGGCTATCTGTACCTTTTGCCAGCCGGTAAGGTTAGTATATATTTCATGCTTGGCAGCTTCCAGCTTATTTTCCAGCTCGGTAATCGTTGCCGACATGTCCAGCTTGTTCTTGTCTTCAACCTGTTTAACCTTATCGATCTGCAATTGCAGGTCGGCCAGGGGTTTTTCAAAGTCAAAAGTAATCTTCATACACTTAATTATTAGGGGGCGCTAAATTAACTAAATCAAATGGTATTTTTTAATTACCTTTTTGTAAAGACTCAAACTTGTTAACCTGCTGCTGCGATAAAAAACCCCGGGTAGCCAAACAGGCTTGTAAAATTGCATTTCTAAGCTCACCCTGGTATAATCCATACCTGTTGGCATAAAATATAAGCGAACCGTTATCAAACTTATTAACCCTGAACAGGCTGTCAATTGTTTTTTCATTATTTATGATGATCAAACCCATTTCTAATTTTTTACGGTGCAACTCTTTTGCGATGGCGCTGATCTTAGTAACCTGTATCGGACTTAAATTAATCTCCTTTTTTAATTTTATCACCCTATCAGGCAATGGATAATGATTTAATTCGGCAGCTAACGACATGCCGTAATTGTCGTCACCATTCATCAGCGCGTTATATTGCTCATAGCTTAAAGTTTTTAGGGGCGAATGTTTTACAGCACTATCTGCCAGGGTTTGTGCATTAGCGCTGTTATACAATAATATAATTATAAATACGGGTAATAGTTTTAGCATAGACGTAGTTTTCTGCAAAATTGGGAATTATTAAATTATTATTGGTAAAAGAATAACAAATGTTGCCAGTGAGGTCTCAATTAAACCATAACGGTGCACTGTACAAATATTTCCATTCATTATTTTCTTTGTGAAAGAATACAAGGTCTCCTTCGCCGCAAAGTGGATTACACCTCATCGTAAAGTAAAAAACAGCCCGTTGTCCGTCACTCGCAATTTCAGAAAATTCTACCATCGCCGCAGGCTTTGGATACTTTTTATGAAAGTGTATCCAGCATTTTTCAATACGTTTAAAACCTTTAAAATGCCTGAAATATCTTTTATAGATATGGGTGTTTATAACGACAGTATTAAGATCGGGAGAAAAATTGTTCTCCATTTCAAATTTCTGTTTTATCTTTTGATTTAATTCAGCAAGCAGCGAAACCCACAAGGTATCTTTTATCAATGTAGGAGTAAATTTCTGGAACACATGCTCAAAATAAGCTCGTGATTCCTCGTCACCCTTTAAAAACTTTCTTATATCACCGGCAATATTAGCTGCAAAGTCATCGTAATTGCCACCATAATTGGTTGATTTTCTTATAACAAAATTAATCTGTCCTCTTTCAATTTGAAGCTCCTTTAAATATTGAGAATAAATACCATAATCCTCGGTCGTTGCCTGCGCAAATGCAAGGCATGGAAAAAGAATTAGTATCACAATTATCAGTCTCACTATCACAATTTAAAAAATATCTTTTTCCTGTAAAGGAAATAACACATCAGCCACTCCAAACCAAAAACACAAGTCGCGCCTACCAAAACCTTTAATAGTTCCCCTGCATTAACCCAGCTTAAAACCCCGTTTGAAATACTATAAATATAGGCGGTAAACCACCTGTCGCCTACTATTTCGAAAAACAGGTAAATGAATAATGAGTTCATACCAACTATGGTGAAAAAAGTTAAATGTTTACGATGATCTTTAACATCTATCCACCAATACGAAAGCGACAAAAACAATAAACACCATCCTAAGGAAACAATGGTAAATGAAGTGGTCGCAATTCTTTTAATAATGGGCGTTATGCCTAAACCATCCAAACCATAACCAACAACAAGGCATATTAACGCCCACAGTAATAGATATTTTAACTTGTCCTTATTACTTAGCAGCAGCTTACCAACCAGTGCCCCGGCAATGGTATGCACGGCAGTGGGGATACAATTAATGGCTACCCAGCCGCCCTTGTTAATTTTGTTCATCAATATGGTATCGATGTAATTGCCAAAATTATGCTGGTCGGTAAATGGCAGGTTAAAGCCGGGGACATTGGTGAACCTGTATAATATTTCGGTTAATAGTAACAGCCCGATGCACACGCCAATTTGCGCCATATTGCTCCACCTGAAAATAAGGAACGCCACTAAAGTTGTAAATGAAAGCTGCGTTAAAACATCCCATAGTTCAAACGATAAACCTTTAGGGCGCACGGCATAATCCAGCACGCCCCAAAAGAACAGCCAGCCGCAGCGCTTCAATATTTTTTTAAACGACTGGTTCCAGGTAACACCGCTGGTCCATTGCTTATTTAACGAAAAGGCCATTGCAACCCCGGCCATAAACATAAACGCCGGCTGCACCAAATCCCAAAAATGGAGGCCATGCCAGGGATGATGTGTAAACTGTATGATGAAGTGGTTAAATGGTTCACCTTTTGAATGTTCATTTAAATAATCATACAAACCGGTTGATTCTATGGCCAGCAATACCATAATAAACCCGCGCAGGAAATCAAGCGAAAGTAAACGCCCGGAAATAGAATTTGAATTTTGCTTTGCAAGCATGTTAACCCGGTCCTGGTTGCGGAATTTAAAGCTTTTTTAATTATTAACTTCCTCACCTAAAGTAAAATAAAATAATTGAATACTTGTAAACTAACAGGCCTTTTCAAATTATTTTTTCAGTATCCAAATAAACCAGTTATTCCCATCTGAAAGACTTTATAGATAATGGCCCGATGATGAGTGTCCAGACGATGAGCCCGCTAACTGTCAAAGGCATTTGCCAGATGTGGGTACCCTCAAAGGCTATTTTCCGTAGGCCATCCACAAAAAAAGTGAGGGGCAGCATACTGCAAAATTGCTGCAACCAGTGAGGATAATTTTCTATCGGAAAGAACAGTCCGCAAAGCAGGATTTGTGGGAGGACTATTGTATTGGCAATAGGGGCTATAGAATTTTCGTTTTGCACCAGGCCGCTTATTATAAACCCGATCCCCATAAAAATATATAGTCCGAAAAGCGAGAAAACCAGCATTTCAAGGAAAGTAGCCATGCCGTTCACCAACGTGAACCGGAATACAAAATAGCCGAGCGCAACCATGATTATGAAGCTGATGATATGAAAAAACAGCCTGCTCAACATTTCACCCGCAATAATAGAGCGCCGCCTTACCGGCGTAGCCCTTAGCCGCTTAAACACCAGGCTTTTGCGAAGGCTGAATAATAAGAACGAAGAGCCATATACCCCGGCCATAAGCAGGGAAAAACCCAACTGGCCAGGCAGAATAAAATCAATAGAACGGTAAATACGGCCTGGCGCTTTCGTCACCGAAAGGGTGGCAACAGAAAAATTGCCGGGAAAAACCTTTTGATCAATTTTCCCGATAGCATTGTTAAGCAAAACTTCAAGCAGTTCAGGGCTTGCGGCAGAAGAACCTGCCGCCTCCAGGTGAACGTTATAATGAGGTAAACGGGACACACTTTTGGTTGTTGTGATATTGAGGATGGCAACAATACGCCCTTTCTTCAGTCCCTCCGATTGTTCAGCCGCTGATAATCTCCTTTGCAAACTTACAGACGGAATTTTTTTGATCGCATTGAATACCATGTTATCTGTATCACAGCCCCGGGCTATCGCCAGTTTCATTACAGGAGCCGGGTTAGGTATAATTGACCCAAATACAGTAATAAAAATAACAGGGAACAGCAATGAGAAAACAATAGAAGTAGGGCTCCGGAGTGTGGCAAGTAAACTAAATTTTGAAATTGTGAAAGCAGCCTTTGCCTGGTTAGTACGGTAAATCATATATAACAAATATAGGTACAAGTTTTTTTGTTTTATGACTTGCATTGTTGTCATAAAATACCCCTTAAAAGGTCGTAAAAACACCCGGTTTTATTATCGGGACTAAACTATATTTGTTGTAACTAAATTATCAGAAATGAAAGCAAGCTATCCGCTTTTTATATGCACGAATGGTGAATGCTTAACAAATAACCGCAATAATAACTATAATGTGTTTTTGATAGTAACAGCACCAAATACGGATGTCCCGGTTAAAATCAACACTTTGCCGGCATTGATACTTTGAGATATATAGGTCCGTTTATCATCGATAGTTGCAAGGAACAGCGTTTGATCGGCCTCTACGCGCCAATCAGAAGGAACCCTTATTTTAGTTTCGCTCATTACCTGGGATATATCTAAAACAACTACTCCTTTTATATCGGCATTGGTAAAATCCAGTTTTGTAGCGCCAAACAGGCTGGAAATTTTGCCGCCTTTAAAGTCTTTTGAAATAATGGTCTTTTTTATTTCTCCGAATACAACGGTTGTATTGACATAATCTGCCGGGTTACCTGTTAAAGGTGATGCTATATTGGTCATGATCTTAATTTTGATCAATATTATAAAACAACATGAGCTTTAAAAAGTGAAAGGCCGCCGGATGTTTAAAATAGTCGGTAAATGTGGGGGTTATATCGGTGGACATAATTTATTGTAAGTGCGTGAATTGTCGCTACTCAAATGGGTTCTATAAAAGCTAAGTAGCCCAATCTCAACAAAACTGCTTTTCTGTTTTGCCAATCGTTTGGTAGCTTACAAATCATTCTTTAAGTTTAGCGTCAAATTAGCAGGCCGAATTATTTATGGAGATTAAATTTTATCAATCTTTATTAGAGGATATAAAAACAAGGATCCATAAATCCCAGGTAAAGGCTGCGCTTTCAGCAAATGCAGAGATGATCGCGCTTTATTGGGACATTGGAAAGTTAATAAATCAATTACAGAACGAACAGGGTTGGGGAGCGACTGTTACCGCCCGCTTAGCAAATGATATTAAGAATGAGCTTCCGGAAATAAAGGGGTTTTCAGAAAGGAACCTGAAGTTTATGGTTCAGTTTTACAAGGAACTTGATTTTGAACCTCTAATTGGGAAACAAGCCGTTTCCCAATTAGGAGAAAGTAACCCTATTGTTATGGGTTTTGGGAAACAGCCTGTTTCACAATTAGAGAATGATATACAGATAAGGATTGAATTTATGCAACAGCCTGTTTCACAAATTCCATGGGGCCATAATATTTTGCTGATGCAAAAGATCAAAAACAAAGAAACTCGCCTTTGGTATATGCAACAAACCATTTTAAATGGCTGGAGCAGGGATGTTTTATCATTAATGATAAAAAGCAATCTGCATCTAAGACAAGGTGAAACAATTAATAACTTTTCAAGGACGTTGCCTAATCCGCAATCTGATTTGGTAAGAGAAACGCTAAAAGACCCGTACATTTTTGATTTTATTACAATTGCACAAACTTTCACAGAACGCGAATTAGAAACCGAGCTTGTAAAACATGTTGAAAAATTTCTTTTGGAATTAGGCGCAGGCTTTGCTTTTGTTGGACGACAATATAAATTAACGGTAAGCAACCAGGATTTTTACCTTGATCTTTTGTTTTATCATCTTAAAATGAGGTGCTTCATTGTTATTGATTTAAAAAAAGGTGATTTTAAACCAGAGTATTCAGGTAAAATGAATTTCTACTGTTCTGCCGTAGACGACATGGTAAAACATGAAACAGATAAACCAACAATTGGACTCATTCTTTGCCAAACAAATGATAAAGTTATGGCGGAGTATGCCCTAAGGGATATGAATAAATCTATTGGCATTTCAGAATTTGAACTGACCAGATCATTGCCACGAAATCTGCAATCAAGTTTACCAACCATCGAAGAAATTGAAAATGAACTAAAGAATAGAGAGGTATAAAAATGAGACATCTTCCTTCAAATAAAATTTTAGCTTTGATACTTTCAATGTTACTGTCAGTTACGGCAAAAGCTTCTGACAATACCAAAAAGTCTGCGATCAAAGACACCATCTTCACTACCGCCTCTGTACTAAAAATCATGAAGCGCGTTGGCGACTGGCAATTGCAATCGTGGAAAACGGACGGCTTTAAACATAAAAAAACGGACTGGACAAACGGCGCGCTGTACACGGGCCTCTTCGCGCTTGGCCAAACCAGCGGCGATGAAAAATATGACCAGGCGCTTATTGACATAGGCAATGATGTAAACTGGAATACAGGCAGCAACCGCTTGCTTGCCGACGATTATTGCGTGGGGCAAACCTATTCGTTGCTGTACATGAAATATAAAGACCCTAAAATGATAGCGCCATTTCAGCATCTGGGCGATAGCATAGCAAGCTTGCCATTCAACGAATCATTGGAATGGAAAAATAATATACAAAAACGTGAATGGGCCTGGTGCGATGCGTTGTTCATGGGGCCGCCGGCGCTGGCCTATTTGTCGACCGCAACGGGCGATTTGAAATATTTGGATAAAGCGGCCGGCCTTTGGTGGAAAACAACTGATTATCTGTATGACCCGCAGGCACACCTATACTCACGGGACGGCAGCTATCTAAACAAAAAAGAGAAAAACGGCGAAAAAGTATTTTGGTCGCGGGGAAATGGCTGGGTGCTGGCAGGGTTGGCGAGGGTAATAGAAAATATGCCCGCAAACTATCCCGGAAGGCAGAAATTTGTGAATGAGTTTAAAGATATGGCTGCAAAAATAGCCTCCCTGCAGCAACCTGATGGCAGCTGGCACGCCTCCCTGCTCGACCCGGAAAGTTACCCGATAAAAGAAACAAGCGGCACAGGTTTTTATTGCTATGCTATTTTGTGGGGTATGAATCATGGCATTTTAAATAAATCCCAATTTCTCCCGGTTGTCAAAAAAGCATGGATAGCATTGGTTGCTTCTGTTCAGCCCGATGGCATGCTGGGTTATGTGCAACCAATTGGCGGCAGCCCTGATAAAGTAACCGAACAAAGTAACGAGGTATATGGAACGGGCGCTTTTTTGCTTGCCGGGGCACAGCTTTATCAGTATGTTGGTGAACGTAAAGGGAAACTATAATCCACAAGTTATACCGTAAGTTGCGGGTGACAACACCTGCAATGGCGGGCAACGACGGAAAAAAACAATGCCATTAAAAAAGAAAATTCACATTGAAGTGCCTATTTTCATCGATACACCTGGGTTAGCGGAAAAGTACATAACCCATGATTAGTTTAGATATCCTTTTAGATAGGTATTAATCAAAAAGTTAATATCAATTGAATATTGAAGGAATAAGCCTTGTTGATACGCCAGAACTATTTTATTTGCTAAGTCGGCAGACATTTTATGTCTATTATATTCCTCTTTTATAAAATCAATTGGCACCGTTCTCATACAAAATTGTATCATGCCCAATATTTCACCATTGTTATTGAATATAAACGATCCTGAAAAACCATCTGTGTAGGTTACGATGCAACCTAAAAAGGTAGCCTTTTGACTTTCTAACTGCTTATATCTTAAAGAAAAAATTACATTTTGACATGCATTCATTACTAAACCGTTTTTAATTGAATTGCCATTGCAATATAAATTTTCCCCGTATGACGGATTGATAGTAGCAAAACTATAATTAGTTTTTTTGATAGGTTTTATTAGTTTTAATACAACAAAATCCGTTTCATAATTTGTGGAATCGTAAATATGTTTAGAAAAGTCATATTGATTTTTAGTCGCCTTAAAATTAGGCGTAAGAAAAACAGAATCATAAGATATCTTATTGCTATTATTTATCTTTTTTTCATTATATATAGCTTCTATATACATTAATTTCTCATTTGGCTTAGGTGCAATAATATGGTAACATGTAGCAAAATATTTTCCATTAAGAATAATTCCGTTCCCCATTTCCCAACGTTTTTTATTAGAATGTATATCTTTAAACCAAGCTCGTATTCTAAAAACCTTAGATTGACAATATTGGCACATGTCTAATTTTTGGGAGAAACCGTTAAAGAAAGTAAGAATAAGCAAGATAGTTATAATTCGTTTTTTCATATTGAATTAGGTCTTATATAAACCTACTAACTTATTCATTAACTTACAACCATGAAAACAAACAACAAATACGCTATTGCTTTAATCCTGCTTTGGGCGGCAGTTTTTATTTTTGAAACGTTTAATTAGTTTGTCCCAACTCGTATATCATTACCCTCTCGAGAGGGTAGTTCTTATAATCATCATACTTTCAATCAGTTAACCCCATGATCATAAAAACGTTTAATCCCTAAACACATTAGCATGAAGAAAATTCAATTGACCCTTAGCAAACGGCTAATTTTGATTTTAGTTGTTTTTATAATTATGCTTTCTTTAGGTTCAAAAGCTATGGCACAGCAGAAAAATTATATGTACAGAATAGCAAAAATTCAAGTAGACCCATCGCAATTGGATAAATATAATATTGCGCTAAAAGAACAAATGACCACTGCTATCCGTGTTGAATCCGGCGTACTAAGTTATTACGCTGTCGCCGACAAAAAAGACCCCTCACACATTACGATCTTTGAAACATACGCTGATTTAGCCGCATACAAAGCCCATATTCAGGCACCCCATTTTAAGAAGTATAAAGAAACCGTTCAGCACATGGTTATTTCGCTGGAGGTAATTGACGTTGATTTAATCGGTGCTGCAAAGAAACCGGGAATGTAATTTCATTTTGCCCTACCACTATATAGTTAACGGCGGGATGATCGGTCGGCATTTTTATCGCCTTTTGTTCAATATATAAGGTCCGGTTAAGTGATAATCTAAAGGTCTATCAGTTATCCAGGTAAGCGGATAAATTTCGGAAAAAGTCAAGTTTAATTTTAGTAACAATTCAGGTTCGTCAATATTGTACCAAACGGTGTCAATATTTAAGTAAATGCTCTTTTTGCTAACGAAATCAAATGTTGTGGTGTCAACATTAAAACTTGATCTAAAACTTTGACCATTTTTAAAAATTATAGTCCCGCCACATTGATATTGTCTTCCATCAAGAGGAATTTTATTTCCTCTCCAATAAGTTGCACTATATGGTCCAACAGTAACCCAAACATCGCCCTTTTTACAAAAGAAAAATGGAACGTCTTCAAGATCTTTTTGAGTGTATGGCATTATCCAAATATTTTTTATTAAAACTTAAATATAAGCTAATGTGTCAACACTTCTAACTTTCTTTTATATTGCATAATAGAAATAACACCATCTAAAATAGAATGAAGGGTATTAAACGCCGCACATTTATAAAAAACACACTGATTGCAGGTGCAGGGGTCGCTTTGGCCCCTAATATCATATCAGCACGCCCGGCTGCAACCTTAAAGACCGAAAATATAAACAGGCAGCCGGTAGCCACAGGCAAAAAGGTTGTCGTTGCCGGGGCAGGTATCACCGGCCTTTGCTGTGCTTATGAACTGATGAAAAGCGGGCACGAGGTAGTTGTTCTGGAAGCGTCGGGCCGTTACGGCGGCCATGTTTTTACCGGGCGTGATGGTTTATCCGATGGCCTATATGCCGATTTTGGCGCCGACCATATTACCAAACCTGGTTATGAGCGTTTTTTTGATTATGTAAATGAATTTAGCCTAACTGCCATCCCTTATCCCAATGCCGAGGGCTCCGAGGCTGCCGCTGATGGGAACCAGCTTAAAATGATAGGCGGCAAGTTTTATACTGCCGAAATGCTGAAAGACCCGGCAGTATTAACAGGGTTTGGTTTTAACGACCGCGAAGTTAAATTCCTGTCACAAAACCCATTTTACGCCTTAAGTTCATTATTTCTTAAATCCTATACTGGGAAATTTACCGATCCCAATCAACCTTTCGGAGTGGGTTATGATGATTACGATAAAATTGCAATTGCCGATATTTATAAAAAAGAAGGCGCTTCACCGGCTGCACTTCGTTTTTTGGGTGGCCATCATACGAATGCACTTTACCATTTATGGCGGGTTGCGATCATGGATTTTCGCGGTATCCCCGCGTCAGAAGGCGATACTTATCATCTTAAAGACGGCAACGAACAGTTGCCCATGGCCTTTGCCAAACGCCTTGGCAGTCGTGTAAAATTAAATCATCCTATAACAGGTATTACGCAAACCAGTAATGGGGTTGCAGTTACCTATAAAGCATTTGGCAAGGATAAAGAAAAGCAAATGACCGCCGATGTTTTGGTTAATTGTATTACGCTGCCTGTGTTCAAAAATATCCCGGTAACGCCGCCGCTTTCAACTGAAAAGCAATATGTTGTGGATAATCTTGCTTATTCATCGCACCCGTTTTATGTATTTGAAGCAAGCTCGAAGTTTTGGCTGGATGACGGTTTTAAAAGCATCAATATGGAATTTGAACACCCGGATATTTCATCAATATGGTTAGAGACAAACCATGTGGATACTACCCGAGTTATTTTAAAGGCTTATGGCCCCGGCGGCCTTTCGCCGCAGCGGGTGCTGGCAGCTTTCAGGGAAGTATATCCTGGAAAACATGATACTATTGAGCAGGCCCTTACAAAAGACTGGACAACCGATAAGTTCGCCCCTGCCTGCGAAATGGAACCTTTTCCAATCGGCGAAATGCATAAATTCTGGCCGCAGATTATGCTGCCTGAAGGGAGGATATACTTTGCCGGCACTTATGCCGATAATATGAGCCGCGGCATGGAATCATGCATCCGTTCGGCGCAAAGGGTGGCAGGGGAAATTGGGAAGATTTGATTTCGGAATTTCGGTTTCGGATTTATTTTGTGAAGGTAACGCCCAGTGCTAATGGCCTTAAAAGCACAACCTTGTACGAAATCCCCGAAAATGAAATGATGGGCTACCTTCCTTATTAACTGGTATTAATGATCAATACTGATTGTGGAATGAGAAATTACAGGATAGCATCTCACGTCCGGCGGGCGTGTTGTCAAGGCGTCATCCTTTAGATGCTTTTAGTTTGTTTACTTTTCCCTTTTTGGGAGCCCAACCCTGTCTATTTCGGCTTTTGCTTCTGCCGCCTTCTTTAGAAAAAAAGGATCGGCAGCATAATTTTTTACCCGTGCGCTAACTACTCCTTTACCTGTAACCGATGCAAATTTTCCTGAACCTATGATGGTTCGTCCGTTACTCCCTGTCAATTTTTTGCTGCCAACTTCTATTGTTGCAATTCTTTTACTGCTAACTGCCATAATAAATCCTTTCCTGTAACAAATATAACCGTTTATTTTTTCCTTACCAAAAACGCTTCGTAATTAACGTTCTTTTCAAACTCCTGGTACTCGTCATTTTTCAGTCCATATAGTTCAAATTCATCTTTAATATCGTCCCATATGTCAGATACGCCTATTTGATACAGCCTTGTTCTGGCTGGGGTACTTCCCTTTACACGGATCCAATGTTTTCCAAAACGGGCGCTAAATTCGATTATTGTTTGAGCAACTGTCGCCAAAACCTGCATACTATCCTTATTGTCTGTGACTGCCATATCACTGATTTTGCCGGTTTCCTGATCAACGTCACCGAGGCCAAGATTATATGCAATCCCACCATTTACAGTCCCAAATTCGGTATATGCCACCACTTTAGTAATTTTTCCCTTTGGCCCTTCGCTTACAAACTCATAGGTTTGAAAGCTTTCATCTATCTCATAATTATAACTATTCAAATTCATAATTATGTAAATGTAAAGGAAACTTCGGCATTGAGGCAGATTACCATAATAGTTTAAAAAAAGAAGAGTTCCTGATGGGCAGGAACTCGATTCTAACCAATTATAAACCTAATATGTGAAGAGAGTTGCAGGGGACGGGATCGAACCATCAATGCTACCGGCCAGCCCCTGCGGTATAATGGTCAGAAATAACGCTTGTGTTTGATCTAACCCGCGACAAATATAATAATTATTTTAATTACTACAAATTCTATAGAAATAATAGTATTAATTAAAAAATTAACTGTTTTCATTGATCATTTTTTCAATTGGGAAAAGCAATTCACTGGTTTGATCAGGATAATGCTATAAGTTGAGAGGCCTTTTTTACCATAATTGAAGGCTATAAATATAGCTGGCCTTCCATTACAATAACTGCTGTCCCGCTTACCCAGATACCATCGTTGGTTATTTTGACGTGTATTGTGGACGGTTGGCCCATTTTTACGCCCTGTAAAATACTATAATCCTTTCCGGTAACAATGTAATGGTGATTTAATAAATAACCCGCTAAAGGGCCGGCTGCGCTTCCTGTGGCGGCATCTTCATCAATGCCTATTCCCGGGTTAAAGAAACGCGATTCTGCTATATAGTCCTTTGCTTCGGACGCGATGGTAAATAAATAACAACCCTCAAATCCAAATTGTTCGGAGGCCTTGTTCAGAAGGGTTTTATTTACCATTGCCTGGTTTAATGCAATGGTATCTTTAACCGGTACCATTAAATGTGCTACCTCTGTCCTTACAACTGTAGGCTCCCAATCTTTTATTGAAATGGCTTCCGGCATTAAGCCAATAGCACCTGAAAGAATTTCTACAGGCACTTTTTTTTCCATAATTGCCGTTTGCTGCTTCATTTTAACGAAAGGCACACTGGTTTCATCATAGCTAATAGCAATAGGAATTTTTTCATTAGCCATAATTACAAACTGCTCCTCAGTTTGCCCTTTAAAAATCTCCCAGCCCTTTAATAATGCAAAGCAAACAGCGCCAAGCAGATTATGCCCGGCGCCGCCAACTTCTATACCCGCAGGTGTAAAAGAGCGTACTTTATATGCTTTATCAATGGCAGAGTATTTTACAAATGAGGTTTCAGAATAACCAAATTCCCTGGCAATATTTTTAAACTGGAAAAGTTCCAACTCTTCGTCAAGCAATACCACTGATAGTGGATTTCCTTTATATTTCTCTCCTGAGAATACATCCAGAATATAGTAGTCAAGTTTTTTCATAGGTCATTTAAACTTTTTCGGTTTTGTTTTAGCAATCGTTATTCCATATTCTCCCTGTACACATCTTCAAAAGATTTATTCTTTTGCTTTTGAAAGATACCCGAAAACCTTGTATTTATTGGGTTGAGCATCTGGATGCATAATTGTTTATCCTCCTCCGTTAAAGTATGTACCATCATTTCCGCAACTTTTAGTATCAGTACCTTTGCTTTTTTAAGTGTTTCTTCTCCTTTTAAAGTAAGTTTAAGCCTTTTTACGCGTTTGTCTTCCGGATCTGAATATTCGGTGATCAGCCCTCTTTTTTTCAGCCGGGCCAGCATATTTGTACCGCTCGACAGTTCTAATAAATTATCATAAATAACCTCTGATTTTATGGGGTTCCTCTTATTAAAAATAATAACCAGTATCCCAAATTCTTCAATCTGATCGAGGCCAGTCCCTTCAAGCGCTTTGTTGGAATACATGATATGAAATTTCCCGATCTTCCTGACCAGTATCACCAATTGGCCGTTTATATCAGGAACCAATTGCCATTCGGGGGCAATTTGCTTTTCTTCTTTTAAGGATTCCGATAATTGATAACGGAAAAATTCTTCTATCGTTCCTTCCGGGTGCTGCTCTTCATAAGCCCCCCATAGTTTAATAATTTCTACCGCTTTATTCATTTAATTACTACCATTTGGCAGCAAATTTAAAAAAATATAAAGATTATTTGTTTATTTACTACCAAATGGTTTATATTTGCATATATATACAACCAAAAGGTATAAAATAAAAGCGCATTAACATTTAATCAATGGTTGAAATTTCTTATTAAGCTTTAAAAATAAATTTTATGAAAAATAAATTAGCACAGGCTTTAGCCCTATTAGCAACCGGTTTGCTTGCCGGTGTATTTTATTATGGAACGTTTACAATTATCCCTGCATTTTATGAAGTACCCATTGAAGTTCATTTAAAGTACAGGGTCGCCCTGATGAATCATAATGCCGTGTATGTGCAGCTGCTAACCGTTATAGCCATTCTTACACCTGTTTGGCTTGCTTTTGTTTACAAGAAATCACTGATGATAAGGAATTATGCAATACTGGCTGCCATTGCTGCTTTGATTTCTATCTTAACCACAAGGTTTGGCAATGTCCCTATCAATCGTATGATGAGGGTTTGGGAAGCAGGTAAAGCGCCGGCAAACTGGCACGAAATATTAGATAAGTGGAACATGTTTAACGATATCAGAACAGTATTCGCACTGGCAAGTTTTCTATTGGTACTTATAGCATCACAAGTAAGTCAGCCGCAAACAGAAGCTTAAATTCATATAAATAACATCATAAAAGCAAAAAAACATGGCAACAGAAACGCTTTATCATATCGCCCTGGTAACGCATATAATTGCAATTACTATGATAGCGGGGACAACAATGGCGGATTACACAATATTTAAACAATTTTGGACACAATTTGGAAAAGACAAGGAAAAAGGAATGGCCATTATTGAAGCCATGTCAAAATTACCTGTGCTATTTGGCATAGGGTTTATTCTTATAATTGTTTCCGGGGTATATATGATGTATGTCACCCACGGCGCTTTTGGCGAACAAATTTGGTTCAGGATAAAGTTTGGATTGATCATATTCATTATCATTAACGGATTGGCCGTGGGCCGCAGGTTAGGGGTAAAGCTGAGAAAAAATTTATCCCAAGGTTCAAATAAAAATGCTGAAGAGGGACTTTTTAAAATTAAAAACAAATTGCGTTTATTTCATCTTTCGCAGCTATTGATGCTGGTTATAATTTTTGTATTGAGCGTTTTCAAATTCAATTAAAAGCATAAAACAAATTCAAAAAAATGGAAAATAAAAAAGCACAACCCCCTATGCATATACTGATCATAGGCGCCAATGGCGGGATTGGAAGACAAGCGGTAGAAGTAGCCCTTGCAGCCGGCCACAGTGTGACGGCTTTGCTGCGTGACCCGGCCAAACTCACCCTCACACATGCCAAACTAGAAGTAGTTAAGGGCGATATAATGCATCCCGAAACTTTTGAAAATCTCCTTGATGATAACGACGCTGTAATATCGGCCATCGGAGTTGCGGCGCTCGGGCCAACAACGTTATATTCTGAAGGGAATAAAAATTTGATAGCAGCAATGAAAAAAAAGGGCGCGGCCCGTGCTTTTTTTATTTCAGCATCTGCCATTGAAGTAAGTCCAGTTCAATCTTTTTTAGTTAGATTTTTCACAAAATATATCTTGCAAAAGATATTGCGAAACCCATATGCCGACCAAAGGATAATGGAAAAGCTAATTAAAGAAAGCGGTATCAACTGGACAATTATGCGCCCGCCCAGGCTTACAAATAAACCCGTAACAGGAAGCTATCGAATTGCGATAAATAGTTTTTTAAAAAAATGTTTGATCATCTCACGGGCAGATGTCGCTCACTTTATGATCAATAACATAAACAATAAAGAGACTTTTAAAACAACGGTAGAGATAGCTTATTAAGGGGAAATTTGAGAGTGAAATTATAGTTCAATCATCCTTTATATTCTAATGGAAATTTTTCTCCACCCCATAATACCGGTTTTTTTAATGCTTCACGAAACATATTTAAAACCCAGGTAATTTCTTCAATCGACTCTCCGCATGCAGGAACCCCGTTTTCTGTATAGCTGTGGGGAACACCCATTTCATCATAGTGAACTTCATGGATAATATAAAATAATTCATCTTTGGTTTGATGGACTAAAACCCTATGATTCCAATGGTTCATAATGATACAATTTAAATACAAACAAATTTGTGCAGCGTCAAATTTACGTTTATATGCCCGCATCGAGCATCTTATAATTACTTGCATAATTGAAGGCCATGTACTGTTTAAGCTCAATTATTACCTGTAGTCGCAGACTACAGGCATAGCCAATCCGTAGATAAAATCTACTGACATCGGGAGTGATTATTCATCAAATTACCATTTAAGCTGATCAACGAAACTTCTAAACTTAGCTATGCCTTGGTCTTCGGAACAGTTGGCCTTAAAATTGTTTTCAGGAAGG
>Ga0206864_1098_pt1 | contig 29875 bp, 36 predicted proteins | sample Alteio_BWOrgCont_42_FD_152632 | JGI IMG/M metagenome (GOLD analysis project Ga0206864, IMG submission 152632) | Enriched cells from forest soil in Barre Woods Harvard Forest LTER site, Petersham, Massachusetts, United States -... | ecosystem: Environmental > Terrestrial > Soil > Temperate forest >...
ACAGCCTGATCCATTTGGTCGAAAAGGAAAAGTTGGTTGTTTACGGCTTTGTTATTATGCCGAACCACATCCATATCATCTGGGAGAATAAAGCGATGAACGGCAAAGAATTACCTTCCGAGAGTTTTATGAAGTTTACAGGACATGCCTTTCTGCATGAGTTGAGAAAGACAAATGACCCTTTACTGGATAAATTTAAGGTTGACCGCCTTAGCCGGAAATATCAATTTTGGCAAAGAAAGGGATTACCTGTGGTTATGTTTGACAGGAAGATATTGGAACAGAAATTAGATTATATACATTTCAATCCGCTGCAAGAACATTGGAGTTTAGTGACTGACCCCAGCGATTATTATTTTTCTTCCTGTTCATTTTATGAGCGGGATGATAAAAAATTTAGCTGGTTGACGCATTATGCAGATGTTTTTGGAGGTTAGTCAATAGAACCGGGTAAGAGTGGCGGAGCTTTGGGGTGGGATGGGAGGGAGCAGATTTTGGAGTCGTCTGTGGGATAAGATATTGGAGTCGTCTGTGGGGACACAGCCGATAGTGGAGGTGCTCAATGGTTGTTGAAATTAAGGGACAAGAAAAAATATTGGACTCGTCTGTGGGGACCAGACGATAGGAAACAAAAAAATTATACAGAGAAACTTTCCCCGCAGCCGCAGGTACGGCTTGCATTGGGGTTATGGAAGTTAAAGCCCTTCCCGTTCAGCCCATCTGAAAAATCGAGCTCGGTGCCGGCAAGGTAGAGGAATGATTTCATATCAAGCGCCAGTTTTACGCCTTTGTCTTCGAAAAACTGGTCGCCTTTTTTGATCTCGTTATCAAAATCGAGGTTATAGGATAAACCGGAACACCCACCTCCCTTAACCGATACCCGCAGAAAGTACGAGCCGTCAAGCCCGGAGTTTTCTATCAGGTCATCGATCTTATTTTTTGCCTTATCTGTTACAGTTACCATGTTAGAGATTAGTGATTAGAGATCAGAGGTTAGTCATTTGCCGCCACCAATGGTCTAATCTATTCATAACAATGCCAGGCAGAGGTCTCAAATCTCCTGTCTGACATCTCACATCTGCAATTAGTGGTGCACTTTTTCGCTTTCGATGACCTCCAGGCCGTTCTTTACGCGATAATCATTTATAGCTGCTTTGATAGCGTCTTCTGCCAGTACCGAGCAGTGTATCTTAACCGGCGGGAGCGCCAGTTCTTCAACAATATCCATGTTGTCAATCTTCATGGCATCGTCGATGCTTTTGCCCTTCAGCCACTCTGTAGCTAACGACGACGACGCAATAGCCGACCCGCACCCAAACGTTTTAAATTTGGCATCGGTGATAACGTTGTCATCATTTACCTCAATTTGCAGGCGCATTACGTCGCCGCATTCAGGTGCACCCACCAGGCCGGTACCAACATGCTGGCTGCTTTTATCCAAAGTGCCTACGTTACGCGGATTAGTGTAGTGATCGATTACTTTATCTGAATAAGCCATTTTTTTATGAGTTTAATTCTTTAGTCTTAAGTCCAAAGTCGGATGCTGCCCGACATTAATATTTTGTTTTTTAAATAAATCCGAAATCGTAAATCGTAAATCCGAAATCGGCTTAATGTTCCGCCCACTCTATCTTGCTCAGGTCGATGCCTTCTTTAAACATTTCCCACAGGGGAGAAAGCTCGCGAAGATGGGTTACCGACTTTTTAGTCACCTCGATGGCGTAATCCACTTCCTCATCAGTAGTGAACCGGCCTAAGCCAAAACGGATCGAAGAGTGTGCCAAATCGTCTGAAAGGCCCAAACTTTTTAACACATACGACGGTTCCAGCGATGCTGATGTACAAGCCGAACCGGATGATACAGCCAGGTCCTTCATCGCCATCATCAATCCTTCGCCTTCAACATATTTGAACGATAGGTTAGCCACATGTGGTAGGCGGTGTTCCACGTTGCCGTTTACATAGCTTTCTTCCAATTCCAGCAGCGATGTTTGCAGTTTATCACGAAGCGCTGAAAGCCTTTTGGCCTCACTTTCCATTTCCTGCATGCAAAGTTCACAGGCTTTACCCAGGCCCACAATACCCGGAACATTCAATGTGCCCGAACGCATGCCGCGTTCATGCCCGCCGCCGTCCATCTGTGCTGTTACCTTTACCCTTGGGCCTTTGCGGCGAACGTACAGCGCGCCTACGCCCTTAGGGCCGTATATTTTGTGTGCCGACAATGCCAGCAAGTCAATTCCGTCAGCAATAACATTAACCGGGACCTTGCCCACCGCTTGGACGGCGTCGGTCATAAATAAAGCCCCATGTTTGTGTGCTATGGCGGCAATTTCTTTGACAGGTTGAATAACACCGATCTCGTTGTTGCCATACATGATGGAAACAAGGATGGTTTCGGGTGTCATGCTCGCCTCTAAAAGCGCCAGATCAATTAAACCGTCTTCCTTTACCGGCAGGTAAGTAACCTTGCCGCCCATTTTCTCCACATGTTTGCAGGCATCCAGCACTGCTTTATGTTCGGTAACGGCGGTAATGATATGGTTACCCTTGTCATGGTACATCTCGAACACTCCCTTGATCGCGAGGTTGTCGGATTCCGTAGCGCCGGAAGTGAAGATAATTTCCTTTTCACTTGCGCCGATCAGTTTGGCAACCTGCTCGCGTGCATAATCAACAGCCTCTTCGGCAACCCATCCAAAAGGATGGTTGCGGCTTGCCGCGTTACCAAATTTCGTGGTGAAATAGGGCAGCATGGCTTCCAGCACCCTGGGATCCATAGGTGTGGTGGCGTTATTGTCTAAGTAAATCGGGAGGTTCATCGTTTCAATCTTAACATTGCAAAGATACGTAAACTTTTTATTTATAATCATTAAAAATAAGGTTGAAATGTCCGCAACTGCTTTATCTTTACAATATTCGGACATGAACAAAATCGAGCACATTGGCATCGCCGTAAATGATATTGAAACCGCAGGCGCCTTATACGAAAAACTGTTGAATACCGCGGTTTACAAGATCGAAGACGTACCATCGGAAGGCGTTCGCACCGCGTTTTTACAAAGCGGCCCCAATAAGGTCGAACTATTGCAAGCCACGGCGGAAGATAGCCCGATAGCTAAATTTATAAGCAAAAAAGGCGAAGGTATACACCATATTGCTTTTGAGGTTGACGATATCAAAGCTGAAATGGCACGGTTGAAAAATGAGGGTTTTGTTTTGCTGAATGAAGAGGCTAAACCTGGGGCGGATAACAAACTTGTTTGCTTTGTACATCCGAAGAGTGCCAATGGGGTTTTGATTGAGTTATGCCAAGAGAGATGAATGAACGATAAAACTCTCAATAATTAATAATGCGAGATAACACCATTTTATTAGCCATTGTCTTGTTTTTTGGCTCTTGCCGGTCCACAGCCAAAAAACCGTCAGTGTCGTGGAACACCATAACAATGGTTTTGGATGAAAATGAAGTAATTGCCATTACCAATGGCGACGATACGTCGATGGTGAAGACCTACAATAGCGGCTCAATTTTTATGGGCTGGCATAAAGTTAAAATAGATTCGATGAAAGTCCATTTTACAGAAAGTGAAAAAGATACAATTTTCATTTTGACTGAAAGGATTATCGAAAATCCAGCTGACACTAAAGGAGGTTGCACCGACTTTGTTGGTGATTTGAAAATAACAATTGACCACGGACAATATAAAGACCCCGGTTGGTTCAGGCAATCAATCGAATATAGTGGGGTTTGCAGATGGGATACCTTGTCGACCGAGACCCGACAATTGAACAAGATACTCTCCAGGAAAATAAAATGGTGGCACAAATAAACATGAAATGTCGATGTTTTGAAGCCCGAGTAAAACTTATTCCTTCACAATAATCTTCCTGATCACATTATTCCCGAAATCAGCCACATAGGCATTGTAGTTTTTATCAACGGCAATGCCGCACGGCCCGCTAAAGGCTGCCCCGGTACCAATGCCGTTCGTAAACCCGGCTGTGCCGGTGCCCGCGAGGGTAATTACCGCGCCGGCGGGTGTTATCTTCCGTACCTCGCTGCTGCCTCCGTCTGTTGCATATAGGTTCCCTGACGCATCAAAAGCAAGCGCATTGGGTTCGTCAAAACTTGCCGTGGTAAGGCTGCCATCCATAGAATTAGCTATACCGGTGCCGGCAAAGGTGGTTACAGCCCCACTTGGGGATACCTCCCTTATGAGTTCGTTGCCTTCATCGGCCACGTACAAATTACCCGAGCCATCAATCGCAATGCCTTGCGGGGTGGTAAACCTTGCTGATATGCCTGTGCCGTTGGCGCTGCCGGGAATGCCGGCCCCTGCCAGGTTACTTGCTTCGCCGGCCGCAGTGATCTTCCTGATGACATTATTGCCTGCATCGCATACATAGACATTACCGGCCGCGTCAATCACCAAGCCCAAAGGGTTATCAAAACTTGCATTTGCGCCCGCGCCATTGGCCGCTCCGGCGGCGCCGTTTCCGGCAAGGGTGCTTACATTGCCGCCCGAAATTTTTCGCACCATATTATTACCGCTGTCGGAAACATACAAATTCCCGGCGCCATCAATAGTTATCGCAAAAGGGTCGTTAAATTCTGCCTCTAAGGCAGGCCCGTTCAATGCGCCTTTATTGCCGTTACCGGCAAGGGTTGTCACCACCCCTGCAGGGTTAATTTCCCTGATGAGGTTATTGCCGCTGTCTGCCACATAAATGTTCCCGGCAGCATCAACACATACTCCGCTCGGACCGTAAAAGCTTGCAGTTGTACCCGTACTGTCGCCCGCACCGGCCGTTCCGTTGCCCGCAAATGTGGTTGTTAGACCATAAGAAGGAGTCTTTGGAGGAGGAGGCCCGTTTTTCTTTGAACAGCCGGGAAGCATAACGATAAACATTAATGCCGATAGAAAGAAGCGAAATGCAGGCGTGAACTTCATTCGAAAAATGTTAATGCAAGTATAAGCAATAAACAAACGTCGGCAGCTCGCATATAGGTATATTGGCTCAACGAAAAATCTGTTACCCTAACCCATGTTTTTTTTCCAAACCTCTAAGCGTCTTTCGGCCCCGATAGCTATCGGGATTACTGATTCCCGGATTTCTATATAACTTGAGTTGGTTTCTCGCGAAACGTCAGTCGTAGCGTCTTTCGGACTTCCGGTCCCGATAGCCATCGGGATTACGGACTTCCGGACTAATCAACTAATCACTATTTTCAAATTCCCCTTTTCACATCCAAAATAAATTCCTACATTTGCACCTCTTTTTAGAAAGAAAGAATAAAAGCGATGAAAAAAGATATCCATCCCACCAATTATAGATTAGTTGTTTTTAAAGACATGTCAAACGACTATTCTTTTATAACCAAATCATCCATCGACAGCCGCGAAACCATAAAATGGGAAGATGGTAACGAATATCCATTGATCAAACTCGAAATTTCGCATACCTCGCATCCGTTTTACACCGGTAAGATGAAACTGGTTGATACTGCGGGCCGTATCGATAAGTTCCGTACACGTTACGCTAAGAAATAATCTTCTTAGGCTAAAATATTTATGAGTCTCTCCGCCCCCGGCGGAGGGATTTTTTTATTTTTGCGCCATGGCAATCATCCTTTTCGACGATAACGCACATTATACGCTGCGGCCGTTAACATTTACCCGACCGGTTGCCGACCTGCGCATTGGAATACTTACCATCGCCGAAAAATGGGCGCGGTATTTAAAGACCGAAGTTTCTTTTCACACCCAGGAGTGGCTTCGGGGCAAGTTCCCGATTAACATTAAAGATGAAAACCTGCTCATCAACGGCGCCGTTTGCCCTGATGAAGTGCTGCCGGATGCGATAAGCCACTTGAAAACGGGGGATGCTTTGTACCGGGGTGGGCGACTTGTCGCGATCAGGCTTAACGCGGCCGAAACCCTTGATTTTAATCCCGCCGCCTTGCCTGGCAACGCGAAAAACCTGGACCATGAGCCGGTGATGCTTACCTATCCCGAGGACATTTTCCGTAAAAACGATGCGGAGCTGCGTAAAGACTTTAAGCTGCTCACAAAGGGCCGCAAAAGTGCTGGGATCAGCGCTACCAATACGATTATCGGCGAGGATTTCTTTGCCGAAGAAGGCGCCATTGCCGACTGCTCAACATTTAATACCACCAATGGTCCCATTTACCTGGCTGCCAACACCGAAGTTTGGGAAGGAACCCACATTCGCGGCGCTTTTGCGATTTGCGAGCACTCGCAGGTAAAAATGGGAACAAAAATTTATGGCGCTACAACCGTGGGGCCGTACTGCCGGGTGGGTGGTGAAATTAATAACGCCATCATTTGGGGTTATTCCTCGAAGGGCCACGAAGGCTATTTAGGCAACGCCGTGATAGGGGAGTGGTGCAATATCGGCGCCGATTCCAACAACTCCAATCTGAAAAACAATTACGACGAAGTAAAGCTATGGGATTATACTTCACAGCGCTTCCGCAAAACGGGGCTGCAATTTTGCGGTTTGATTATGGCCGATCATTCCAAATGCGCCATCAACACCATGTTTAATACGGGCACCATCGTAGGCGTAAGCGCCAACATATTTGGCGCCGGATTTCCGCGTAACTTTATCCCCGATTTTTCATGGGGCGGCCCGCAGGGCTACGAGGTTTACTCGATAAAAAGAATGTTCTTAACCGCCGAAAAGGTCTTCGCCCGCCGCGATCACCGCAACTTCGACGAAAACGAAAAAGAGATCTTAAAAAAAGTATTCGAGCTTACTGAAGAATACCGCAGTTTTTAAACCAACTATCAATGGGTGAAATTAAGCCGGCGACGGCATAAAACGCTATTGAAGAGAAACACTAAATAATCAAAAAATACCATCGGTGAAATCAAAAATCAATCGGTGTAACTAAGCGTAGCGACCTCACGAACGCCGCTGAAAAACAAACAACACGTGAATAATCCCAAAAAAATATGAGAAAAAAAATTGTCGCCGGAAACTGGAAAATGAACCTCGACTACAACGAAGGATTAACCCTTTTTTCAGAAGTGATCAATATGGTAAAAGACGAGGTAACCGGCCAGCAGCACGCGGTAGTTTGCAGTCCGTTTATCCATCTACATAGCCTGGTGCAATTGGCCAAAGGCTATAGCAAAGTTTCGGTGGGCGCGCAGAACGCACACCAGGCCGAATCGGGCGCCTACACGGGCGAAATTTCGGCTAAAATGCTTCATTCAGTAGGAGTGCAATATGTTATTTTAGGGCACTCAGAGCGCCGGCAGTATTTTGGCGAGACCAATCACCTGCTGGCAAAAAAAACTGACATGGCCTTAAAACATGGTTTGAAGCCGATTTTTTGCATCGGCGAAACCCTGGAAGAAAGGGACGCCGGCCGGCATTTCGACGTGATAAAAACGCAATTGCAGGAAGGTATTTTTCATTTGACCGAAGAGCAGTTCGCTCACCTCGTGATTGCATATGAACCGGTTTGGGCGATAGGAACCGGTAAAACCGCTTCCGCGGAACAGGCGCAGGAAATACATGCGTTTATCCGGATTGAGATTGCGGCGAAATATAACCAGCAGTTAGCTGCCGGCACAAGCATTTTATACGGCGGCAGTTGTACCCCCAAAAATGCGCCTGAACTGTTTGCACAGCCGGATATAGATGGCGGCCTGATCGGGGGAGCGTCGCTTAAATCGCGCGATTTTGTAGATATCATCAGGGGGTTTAATTAATTCCTGGTTTACCGAATAGAATCCTGGGTGGCAATTGCTCCATCCGAGGTTTGCAATCCCGGATCAATGAAGAAATTATTCAAAATTGTGTTGCCGCCGTTCATAGGGTTTTCGCTCTATTTCCTGGGCGTTCGCTATAGCCCTGAATATTTCAATTTAACTATAGGTGAAATTGGCACGGGTACGCTGGCAGGTTTTATGGCGTATTATAAGTATACGCTGCCCTTATTATTTGTTATCGCCATATTGACCCAGGGCCTCATCATTATACCGATATGGAACGGCGTGTTACGAAGGCATACCGCTGCCCGGCTGATAGCCATGACCATACTTGCATTGGTCTGCATTATTTTTGCAGGCGGGATCAGCTATTTAATATGGGACCAAACCACCGGCGAGCCTTTTTTGATCCGCACATTTTTATTCATGACCGCCGTTCAGTTGGTTTACTGGCTTATCAATATAGGTGTACTGATCATTATTGAGTAGGAAGGTAAGTCGAAAGTGTAAAGTCTTGAGTCGAAAGTCGATTTTTGTCGTTTTCTGACTTTCGACCATGACATTTCGTGAATTTATGTTTTGACAATGGAATCTTTTTCCTAATCTCTAATCTCTAATCTCCAGTCTTTAATCTCTAATCCCAATGAACTACTACGAGCTAATCTTCATCACCACCGGCTGCGAGGATTACCAGCAGGACCTGCTGATCAACACATTAGCTGAAATTGGCTTCGACACTTTTGAGGAGACGGACTCGGGGTTTAAGGCCTATATTCCGGAAGGACAGTTTGACATGGAGAAACTGGAGGAGGAATTATTTGCCCACATGGACATGTTCCCTTTAAGATTCTACGTAAACTTTATCCAGCAAAAAAACTGGAACGAGGTGTGGGAAAGTAATTTTGAGCCCATCACCATTGGTGACAAAATTCACGTTCGGGCTACCTTTCACGAACCAAAACCAGGTTACCCCTACGAATTGGTGATCGATCCCAAAATGGCGTTTGGTACAGGCCATCATCAAACCACCTCGATGATGCTTCAGTTGATGACGGAAACAGATTTTTCCGGCAAAAACGTGCTGGATATGGGTTGCGGAACCGGTATTTTAGCCATAATGGCGCGGAAACTTGGCGCATCAAATGTCATAGCCATCGACTATGACCCGGTGTGCTGCGAAAGCACCATCGAAAATACGTTGCTGAATCACGAATCCAACATCACTGTGTTGTGTGGTTCGAAAGAAGTGATCCCAAACGAACCGTTCGACATCATCCTTGCAAATATCAACCGCAATATCCTGCTCGACCAAATAGAAAGCTATGCCAGGGTGTTAAAACCGGCAGGGAAACTTTACTTGAGCGGTTTTTACGAAGCCGCCGATCTCGGCATAGTCACAAACGAGGCGGCCATACACGGCTTGAAATACGACTATCACAAGACCGAAAATGACTGGGCCGCAGTGAAACTCGTTCGCTGAGGCAACAAATTTTCCTTCAAAATAAGGCCGCCTGGCACGTTTTAACAATGTTGAAAAAATATTATTCAAAATTGTTGATAATTAAGCAGATATTAAATAATATTGTAACTTTATTAACTTATGGGAAACCTTCACCATTAGTAAAATCACATGAAGACACTTGGAAAAAAGATCCGGTTATTACGTCACCAGAAAGGCTGGAGCCAGGAAGATGTTGCAAAGCGCCTCGACATCTCCATTCCCGCCTTTTCAAAGATCGAAACAGGCATCACCGACATTAACCTGTCGAGGCTTGAACAAATTGCTACGCTGTTTGAATTAACAGTGGTTCAATTGCTAACCTTCACCGATGCCGACGGCGATCAGAAGACGGTGAATGAATTGGAGATCATCAACAAAAAATTGATGGACCGCGAGACAGAAGTTATCGATTTGCAGAAAAAAGTAATTGAGTTGTTTGAGGAACTGCGTCATAGCAGGGTAACCGCCTGACAGTTCATGCGCTGTATCTAAAAAATGTGGCGCATCGTTAAATGCTTTTTCCCCGATGCTACACCCATGGCCTGGTGCAGCGCAAGCATTTTATCGTTAAAATCCCCTACCCACGATAGCTCAAGTTCCTGGTACTGTTTTAATGGCAAAACGTATTCGCCGAGTTTGATAAACAAGCCCGACTCAATCCCATGGTTTCTGAATTTTTGTTTTGTGCCCATTACTACCGCCCGCATGCGGGTAACGCCCTTCCATTTGTGATACAGGAATTTAAGCTTGCCCACCAGGTTCAGCTTTCCTTTTAACGATTTGATCATTTGGTTGGCGTCGGGCAAAATCACTAAAAACGAAGCTGGCTCACCGTTCACGTAAGCAAAAAGGATCAGGTTTTCGTCCATGATGGCCTTCATTTGCTTAAAGCTCTCTAATATGGTGGCATAGGTGATCGGCACAAAATTTTCAAAATCCTTCCAGCCGTCGTTATAGATTTCCATAAAGTCGGCTGCAAATTTATCGACGTCTTTGGCAACCAAATGCTTAAACTCGTATCCGGGCTTTTGCGTTACCCATTTGGCAATTTTGTAAAAACGCTCCGGAAATGGCTTGTACACCTGCAGGTGGTTGGTGATCTGCGAATAAAGTGTCTTAAAGCCATAGTGTTCAAAAAATGCCTGGTAGTAAGGCGGGTTGTAGTTCATCCCGAAGGACGGATGCGTAAAGCCTTCCACTAACAGCCCCCAAAAGTTATCGTTCTCGCCAAAATTGATGGGCCCGTCCATTGCTTCCATACCGTTTGCGGCAAGCCATGCCTTTGCTGTATCGAAAAGTAAAAAAGCAGCTTGCTCGTCGTTGATGCATTCAAAAAAACCTATTCCCCCTGTCGGCTGCTCAAAACTGAATGCTTTTTTATTGTTGATGAACGCGGCGATACGGCCGATAAGCTTTCCCTGGTCGTTTTTCAATACCCAACGCGTACATTTTCCATTCTCGTGGAAATTGTTTTTGGCTGGGTCGAAAACCGCTTCAACATCGATATCCAGCGGGCAAACCCAAACATCATCGTCTTTATAAATCGTCCGCGCCGCATCCAGGAAAGCTTTCCTCGTCTTTTTATCTTTAACTTCTTCTATCTTCATTTACATAATTCCTGTTAACTGGCATTCGCAGCGTCTTTCGGTCCCGATAGCTATCGGGATCCGGACTTTCGGACTAATCTTACATCTCACATCTCGCCACTCACCAAATCATAGATAAAAAAAAGCATCCAGCGTCACCGTCTGAATGCTTGTTATCATTGGTAATATTTTTACGGATCAAAAATCGTCGTCGTCATCGTAATCGTAGTTTTCGTACCCCAAATCATCTAAGGGGCCATCAAAGTCGTCGTCGTCGTCAACAATCTTTTTCTTCGGTTTTTGATCAAGCATGCTATCATCATCATCTTCATCCTCGCCCGTGTTGTTAGGATCCACTTTCTTGTTTACAGGTTTTTTTGGAGTTCCCATTGCCATGAATTTTATAGTAAAACTTTTTCAATAATAAGTGAAATGCTTTAAAACGCAAATTATCTTTTTGATTCAGCTAACAGATTTATTAGTAAAAATAATCAAAATTCATTTTTGGTAAAAGCAACATTCTTAAAAAAAATTAAAAATTATTCCGTTTGCTCCCCAATAGTAATGGTATTGTCTGTAAATTCCTTTATTTGAGGGAGTTCGTTGATGTTGTTTATACCAAAATAATCCATAAACAAGCCGCTGGTGCCATATAATGTTGGCTTGCCAAGAGCCTCCGACTTCCCAACAATTGCAATTAGCTCCTTTTCCAATAGTTTCTGGATTGAATAATCGCAGTTGACACCTCTTATCTGTTCAATTTCCGGTTTGGTTACCGGCTGCTTGTATGCAACAATGGCAAGGGTTTCCATCGCAGCCTGGGTAAGCTTTTTCTTAGCGCGTTGCGCCTGCAGCAGGCTAACCACCTGGTGATAGTCTTTCTTGGTCAGGAACTGGTAACCATTGTTCAGTTTCACCAGTTCAACGGCAAATTTTTTGTCGAGATATTTTTGGCTGATGTTGTCTATGTGGCTGTTAATGTCTTCTTCCGTAAAATCCTGCTCAAAAGCAGCCTGCAAACAATACACGATCTCTTCCGTACGGATGCTTTGCTCCGAAACAAAAATCAGCGCCTCAATATATTGTTCAATATTTTCCATTAACTCCCGAGACACCTAAAGTAACAAAAAATCGGATGTGAATAATTACTGTTTGTGCATTCAACAGAATACCGGTCAATTGACGAGATTGTCACCGGGACTAACGGTACTAAATAACGAAAACAAATTTATTGCCGAGGTGACTAGGCACACAGTCTTAATAACCTAAATGATCTTTAGAACGGCCGTGCTTCCAAACTTTCGGACTGCCGGACTTTCGGACTTTAGTAATTAATCACCTGCTCCTCAATCTGCGCCGGTATCTCGCGCCATTCATATTTCTGCGTGCGGAGTTGTGGCTCAAACCCCGCTTCGCGAATAGATTCCTGTATCCCTTTTGCCGTAAAGCGATGGGGTGCCCCGGCAGCCGAAACTACGTTTTCTTCGATCATGATGGAGCCGAAATCATTTGCGCCGGCATGCAGGCAGATCTGGGCTACCTGTTTGCCTACGGTAAGCCACGAGGCTTGTATGTTCTTGATATTCGGCAGCATAATGCGGCTAAGGGCGATCATCCGGATATACGCATCGCCGGTAACGTTATTGGTGATGCCGCGCAGCTTCCGTAGCAAGGTGCCGTCGTCCTGGAAAGGCCAGGGGATAAAGGCGATAAAGCCGTAATGGCCTTCGGGTTTTTCAGTCTGCACTTCGCGTATCCAAACGAGGTGCTCAAAACGTTCTTCAATCGTTTCAATATGGCCAAACATCATTGTAGCCGAAGTTGGCAGGTTTAATTTGTGCGCGGCGCGCATCACATCCAGCCATTCTTTACCGCCGCATTTACCCTTGCTGATGAGGCGGCGAACACGATCGTTCAATATTTCTGCGCCTGCGCCTGGCAGTGAGTCGAGGCCCGCTTCCTTTAATTCCCGCAGCACATCAATATGGCTCATGCCCTCCAGCTTGGCCACATGCGCAATTTCCGGCGGACCAAGCGAATGTAGTTTTAATTTAGGGTAAAGCGACTTGAGCTCGCGGAAAGTATCGGCGTAAAATTTTAAGCCAAGGTCCGGGTGATGGCCGCCTTGCAGCAATAATTGGTCGCCGCCGTAGCGGAAAGTTTCTTCTATTTTTTGCTTATAGGTTTCAATATCGGTTATATAGGCATCTTCGTGCCCCGGCCGCCTGAAAAAGTTGCAAAACTTGCAGTTGGCTATGCAAACGTTGGTCGTATTTACATTGCGGTCGATCTGCCAGGTTACTTTGCCGTGTGGTACCTGAATTTTACGCAGTTCATTGGCAATGTACATCAGATCGGGAGTAGAAGCGTTATGGTATAAAAACACACCTTCTTCCTGGGATAGAAATTCAAAGTTTAGCGCACGTTGCAACAGATCCGCAGTGTTCATTTAGCAAATATACAGGGAAGGAGGTTAAAGGCGAAAGGTTAAAGGCGAAAGGTGTTAGAATAGTGACAAATATACAGGGAAGGAGGTTAAAGGCGAAAGGTTAAAGGCGAAAGGTGTGACTGTTTTGACAGTTAAGGTATTTTATTCCTAACTTTAAGGAACGGATAAACTTATGACGGATTTTTGGACATCAAAAGATACTCAGGGCGTGATCATTGAAATAATATTAGGAATTTCCGTTTCCTGGTTTACAGCATATTTTTACGAATACAGAACGAATAAAAGAAAAGGGAAACTCCTATTAAAAAAATATGGGTTTTTGCAAAGTGCCGAAAATATCTTTGATTGGCAACATTGGAATATCAAGGAGGGTGAAATTGAAGCAAATCCAATTCAGTCATACATGACATTGAAATATAACGGCGAGAAAACCTTTTCATTTAAATGGAAGCAAGTGTCAGGCGTTGTGGTGGGCGAAGGTTATATTTTTTGGGATAATTTGACTCACGGTAAATTGTCGTTTTACGAAATCAAAAAGCAATGGTTTGACTACCGAAATGTTTTTTATAAGAGAATCTTTCATCAAGGAACTCAATATGACGCAATTTTTGTTAATGCGGATGATCAAGGGACAAAATATGCAATGCTTAGACCGGTATGATTTTATTTTTAGATTGCCATCTGCCCCCGCTCCAACCTCAATACCTTCGTCACACTCTCAGGTATTTCCTGCTGGTAGTGGCTTACATAGATGAGGGTGACATTGCTTAATCTACAGATGCTATCCACCAATGTTTTAAAATGATGCTGTTGGTGGGCATCGAGCCCCTGGCTGGGCTCGTCGAATATCAGCAGATCAGGGTTTTTGATAAGTGCACGGGCCAGCAGGCAAAGGCGCTGTGCACTGGCCGGGATGTTTTTCAGCAGCACGCGGGCATACTTTTCAATTTCCAGGGCCTTCATCCAGTGCAAGGCGATCGCAGCTTTTGCAGGGCTGCTTAGCCTGAATAGCCCTAAGGTATCATAATAGCCCGACTCGATCACCTGCAAACAGCTATTATCGGTTGGAAAGTATTGGTGCAGTTCGGGCGATACAAAACCGATCTTGCTTTTAATATCCCAGATGCTTTCGCCGGTGCCGCGTTTGCGGTCGAACAAGACAATGTTATTGGCATAGGCCTGCGGGTTATCGCCGTTGATGAGGCTCAGCAAGGTGGACTTTCCGGCGCCGTTCGGACCCAGCAACGCCCAGCGCTCCCCGGGTTTTATTTCCCAATTGATTTTGTCCAGGATCACCTTATCACCGTATTGAATATGTACCTGGCTCATTTTCACAATGTTTTCAAACTGCGTCTTTAACCGCCCTCCATTTAGCAGCGCTTTTAATTCAGCAGTATCAATTTCATCTTTATCGTTCAAAAAGAGCAAATCCGGGTTAAAGTCCCCCTTTGAAAGTTTTTGGTCTATGGCGCCACTCTTTAAAATAGCCACGTGGGTTAGGGCAGGAGGGATCTCATAAGGCGAAGTTGCCATTATTACCGTAATGCCTGATGCGATTATTTCATCGACGATGTTGTTAAATGCCGTTCTGGTTTGCACATCCAAACCGGTCATCGGGTTGTCCAGCAATAGTAAAACCGGGTTTTTCAGCAATGCGGCGGCGATCATCAGCCGTTTGGTTTCGCCGGTCGACAGTTTGATCAGTTGTTCGTCGTTCAGTCTCTTCAGGTTTAAAAGGGATACTGTTTTTGCTTTATCCCAATAAATGTTGGCGCCCGGCGACGGGTGTGTGGTTTCCAGGTATTGCGCCACCGTTAGCGAATCTTCCGAATCGGATGAGTTAAAGCGCTGCTGGTAGTAAAATTCCTTTGTGTTGGAAAGGTTCTTAAAATGGTGTTTGGGTTCAACCAACGCGATCAGTTGATGATAGGTGACAGGTTGCCTGTCAGCAACGTGGGGTATTGAAGCATCATCCAAAAAATGATATTCGATGGTCCCGCCGGTGACATTAAACCGCCCCGCAATGGTTTGCAGCAAAGCGCTTTTACCTGATCCGCTGGCACCGACGAGCGCCCAGTTTTCGCCTTTATTAACGGTGAAGTTTAAATTCTGAAAGAGTATATTATGGAGATAGCGGACGGTAGCGTGATTGATCGACAAAAGCGGTGATGGCATATAGAGCTTTTGCGGGTAAAATTACTTGTTATAGCCCAAACGCAAGCACCTCGTTTATAAAAACAAAAAACCCCGGAAAAGTATCCAGGGTTTTTTGTTTTCACTAAGAAAAAATTACATTTTTTTCTTAGCAGTGTCTTTTGCCATCTTCTTAGAAGTGTCAGCCATTTTCATTTTGCCGGTGTCAGCTTTCTTAGAAGTGTCAGCCATTTTAGCCATTGCTGTATCAGCTTTTTTAGAGGTGTCGCTGTCGCTTCCGCCGCTTCCGCTTTTACCTTTGCAAGCTGCAAAAGATACAGCGATAGCCAATGCTAATGCGCCAATTTTCATTGAGTTTTTCATGTTAATTTTTTTAAGTGATTAAATAGTTTAGCAGTTAATACCAAAAACAACAAAAGGTAACCCATAATTTTAAAAATAAAATCACGGGTTACCTTTTGAAAAAAAATTAACAGAAAAATCTTAAAAGATTATTTCTTTTTGGAAGTGTCTTTCTTAGCAGTGTCAACAACAACAACTTTGCCGGTATCTTTCTTAACAGTTGAGTCAATTTTAACAGTTGAGTCTTTCTTTACTGTAGTTGAATCAGTGGTTGAAGATCCTTTACCACCGCAAGCAGAAAAAGAAACTGCAATAACTAAAGCCAAAGCGCCTAATTTGAATGAATTTTTCATGTTTTGTATTTTTATTAAAATGTGAATGTTACGCCTTAATACCAAAGGATGGAAAAGGTAACCCAAAAAAATTAAAAAAATATAAAATCTATCGTTTTTGTCGTAAAAATTATTAATTCCGGAGTGCAATTAAATTTTTGAACTACCGGCCATTCCAATATCTGAGTAGATGGTTTCACCTTTCACCCTTCGCCTTTCACCCTTCACTGCAGCTCCCCACTCACCATTCACCACAGCGTTACTCCTTCTTAGTCGCTGTTTTTTTAACCTCGGTATGCTTCGTCACAGTTTTAGCGACAGTATCTACTTTTCCGCTTGAAGTGTCGGTGCCTTTGGTGGTATCTACTTTTACGGATGTATCCGAACTGGTTTTTACAGATGACGAAGAGTCAACCTTCGCGGAGGAGTCGGCTGAACTCCCCGATTTATTACCCTTGCAGCCGGCGATCGAAACAGCTATCGCAAGCGCGAGGAACGGAATTTTAAACGCGTTTTTCATGGTTTTGCATTTAATGTGTTGATAGTTAACAAAATTGAAGACGGCTTGTTTGAGTTTCCCTGGGTTACACCTTGTAAAATGATCGAAATGATTTTAACCCGAAACGGTTTTTAACTGTTCCGGTTGCTCCGGGATTCAAAAAAAATAACCCGGATGGTTGGGATTCCGGTCTGAAATTCTAACTTAGTAGATTGCGAAAACACATTATAAATTTATTTTCGCCGCGCCGGGCTTTTCGGGACATGAAACAAAAAATCCGCCAAAATTTTTTTTTATCGCGAATGGGTTACAATTTCGCATAAATTGTATTAAGTAGTGAGTAAAGAATCTGTAAACACCATCCCCACCGACAGCGAAGTCATACTGGGCATCCTTAACAATTCGGAAAGTGTACTAAAAAGGCTGTATATCGCCTACTTCCCGATGGTGCTCCAGCTCATTATCAACAACAATGGCGACGGGGACGACGCTAAAGATATTTACCAGGAAGCGATCATTATCCTCTATAATAAAGTAAAAACGGGGGATTTTGAACTGAGCAGCAAGCTCAAAACCTATATCTACTCGGTTTGCCGCAGGTTATGGCTCAAAAGGTTAAGCCAGATGAACCGCTACGGGGGGGATATAAAAGACTTCGAGGAGTATCTGTCAGTTGATGACGAATCCGAGAAAAATAATGAGCGTGATCTGCAATTTAATAAAATGGGCGAAGCGCTGAAGTTGTTGGGCGAGCCCTGCAAGACGATAATAGAAGATTTCTATATCAATAACAGGTCGATGAAGGAGATCTGCGAGGATTTTGGTTATACCAATGCGGATAACGCCAAAACCCAGAAGTATAAATGCCTTCAAAGGCTGAAGAAATTGTTTTTTCAGCAAAAAGATTAAAGCGATGAGTGAAAAAGAACTTTTAGACCAGATTGACAGGTACCTTAATGGCGAGATGACCAAAGAGGAGCGTGCCCGCTTTGAAAGCCTGCGCATAGAGGATGCCGCGGTGAATGAAAAGGTCGTAGAGCACAAGCATTTTGTTGGTTTGATAAAACAGTATGGCGAGCGCCTGGAACTGGAGCGCCGGCTGGATGCAATTCACGAGGAAATTGATGTGCACACACTCGAAGATGAGTTGATGATGCATCCGTCCGGAATCGTGCGGTTGTGGCGTAACCATCATTCAAAAATATCCGTGGCTGCGTCGATCGCCATATTTGCAGTATTGTGTACGTTGTTTTTTACCGGATATTTGGCGAACCGCGAAATAAATTACCTTGAAGTGGGGAGGATACAACGACTTGAAAAGAGTCAGAAAGCCTTGAGTAACAAAGTAAATCAACTCGATGGCAATAAGAGCGTCCGTACCAATCCAGGTATCAAGGGAACCGGTTTTGCGATTTCTTCAAACGGCTATATCGTTACGGACTACCATGTAGTTAACGGCGCCGATTCGGTTTATGTACAGAGTTACGACGGCAAGTCGTACAAAGCCAGGGTCATAAATTTAGCGGCTGATCCTGATGTAGCCATATTGCAGATTACCGACCCCTCGTTTAAGGCGCTGCCGCCTATTCCGTATAACTTCAAGAAGGCGGAATCGGATATCGGCGAGAACGTATTTACCGTAGGTTATCCGATTGATGCGATGGTACTGGGAATGGGTTACCTGTCGGCAGGCAGTGGTTACCAGGGCGACTCCACCTCGTACCAGATATCCGTACCCGTTAATCCTGGAAACAGCGGAGGCCCCTTGCTGGATAACAAGGGGAACGTGATCGGTATAGTGGATGCCAAACAAACCAATATGGCGGGTACGGCATTCGCATTAAAGTCGAGTTACCTGATGAAAGCCATCGAAAACATACCGTCCGACTCATTAAACAAGCCGATTAACTTAAACAATAAAAATGTCCTCGCGACCCTCAACAGGGTACAGCAAATTAAAAAGCTGCAGAACTACATTTTCATGATCAGGGTTTACAACCAATAGCGACCCCAATAAAACATCATATATTTCTTTGCATCTCGGTTTTTTTGGCCGGGATGCTTTGTTTTATATGAAGCTGCAAGCACAAAGCTAAAAGCCGAAAGCAAGAAGTGCCTCCGCATTCAAAAACTTCCAATTTCCCCGTGTGCACCTATTCGTGAAATTCGTCTTAATTCGTGTCAATAAAAATTCGAAATCGAACATCCGAAATCCGAAATAAGGCTCACCGGTCCACTTCTCCCAACACAATATCTATAGAGCCTACAATAGCTATCAGATCAGCAATCATCACATTTTTTGCAAGCTCAGGCAAAACTGATAAATTGCTAAAGCTCGGCGCCCTTGCTTTTACCCTGAAGGGGATCTCCGACTTGCCGTCGGCTATAAAATAAAAACCCAGCTCGCCTTTGGCGCCTTCGCAACGCACATAGTAGTCCTGGGCTTTTGGCGTAAGCTTTCGTGGCATTTTGGCGCGCGGATCGAAATCCGGCGTACGTTTAAGCTCTTTTTGCAAACGGGCGAGGCATTGTTCAATAATCCGCAAGGATTCGGCAATCTCGTCGACCCTCACTTTATACCGGTCCCAGCAATCGCCGGTTGTTCCCATAGCGCCCTTTCCAATGGGGACATCAAATTCTAATTCAGGATATACGGAATAATTGTCAATGCGCCGCAAGTCCCATTTTAGCCCCGAGCCCCTTAGCATCGGTCCCGAGCAGCTGTAGTTGATGGCCACATCGAGCGGCAGCACTCCGATATTGGCGGTACGGTTGATGAAGATGCGGTTATCGGTCAAAAGTTCGTTCAGCTCAACCATCTTAGGTTTAAAGTAGGTCACAAACTCAGCGCAGCGTTCTTCAAAACCTATCGGGAGGTCGTAAAACAAACCCCCAACCCAAATGTAATTATAAAGCATTCTCGACCCGGACGCCCATTCCAGCATACCCATAATGTGTTCGCGGTCGCGAAAGCACCATAAGAAAGGCGTAAAAGCGCCTATATCTATGCCGTATGTCCCAATCGCGATCAGGTGTGATGCAATCCGGTTCAACTCGCAAACCAATACGCGGATATATTCTATCCTTTTGGGAATGTCTTTATCGATACCCATCATCCGCTCAACCCCCATCACGAAAGCATGGCTATTGTTCATGGATGCCAGGTAGTCCATCCGGTCGGTAAAGGGGATCGTTTGCTGATAAGTTAAGGATTCCGCGTGTTTTTCAAAGCAACGGTGCAGGTAACCGATGTGCGGTATAACCTCCTTAACAATCTCGCCATCAGTGATCAGTTCCAGCCGCAAAACACCGTGTGTGGAAGGATGCTGCGGACCCATGTTCAGCACCATGTCTTCGGTAGCTGCTACGGCAATCTTTTGGTTGTAGTTAGCTAAAGCCTCGTTATATTTCGGATGAATGGTCTCCAACTGCGCTTATATTGAAATGTTCTTCAAATTTCAAATGTACGCCATACAAAACAAAAAAGCCTCCGGTAATTAAACAGCAGGCTTATTCTATGTACTTTTAAAAATTAATCAGGCAAATTATTTACATTCCGCATTAATCAAATCCGAAACAGCGATAGCCCTCTTGAGCGCCGCTGAAAAACAAACAATCGCGAAAAATCGAAAATCCGAATTCCGAAATCATAACATTCCGCAATCGACTCCCGATAGCTATCGGGACCGCCTTCCGCCTTCAAAAACTTCCGATTTCCGCATTTGCTCCTATTCGTGAAATTCGTCTTAATTCGTGAAACGGCGCAGTCCTCTTGAGCGCCTCTAAAAAAACAATTCGCGAAAAATTCGTGTCAATAAAAATCCGAAATCGAAAATCCGACATCCGAAATCACAAAGCAGCTTTCCCTCTCAGCCTCTCACCTAACTTACTGCCTTGCGTAGCAACCCATGCATAGCTGTACATTGCTACTGCTTTTGCGGCACCCTGACGCTTTTTAAAGGTCCAGACATCTTTCATAAATTCTTTATGATTTTTGCTGTTCAACGTATCAAATGCTACGGAGATGGTAGGGGTAAGGGAGTAGGCCGAATGCCAGGTGCCAAACGGTATAAACAGTGTTTCACCCGGGCCTACTACAAAATGTATTGGTGTGGCATCCTTATATTTTGGATGACGCTCGTAATCCGGTTCGAAAATATTCAGCTCAGAACGCCATGGATCATCCGCGCGCGGATAAAGCAGGTCTTCCTGGCCGCGGGGGAACACAGTAAATCGTTTTTCGCCATATAGCTGGGTGATCCAGGCATTTAAATGATAATAATCAAGGTGAAGATAAGGGAACTTGCCGCCCGGGCCACCGATAAATAATTCGGTGGCGCCACCCCATTTACCAAGCTGGAACATTTTATTTTTAAGCCAGTTTGGCGAGGCATAGTTCAGGTCCAGCGGGTAGATCAGGGGCATTAATTCAGGCAACGTTTCCGGAATATTAAAGATGATCGGGTAAGGGGCCGGGTTTTCAGCAGTGCTGTTTTCAACCAGGTCCATAATGTCTTTCATATTGTACATTTTGCCGCGGCAGTCGGTTTCACGATCAGGGTAATTTTCCCGGAACCAGTCTGGGGTAAATAATCCGTTAGCTTTCCAAACTTTGGCTGCTTTGGTAAAAACCAAAGGAATACCGGGTTTGTAATGTTCTTCGATGAATTCTTCGTAGGAAATGTTATCTCTTCTAATAATATCCATGGCTGTAACTGAACTTGATTGTAGAACTTATACGAAAGCAACAACAAAAGGTTAGCTATGGCGCCAACGAAAGCGATTGCCAGGGAATCGTTTTTTTGAATTGCCTGCCCTTTAAATGTGTGTTTAAGATGGAGGGCGGCAAATTTAACCGCGGAAATTCCGGAGGAGACGCAGAGAACACAGAGGGGAAATTTATTTTTTAAAGACGCATGTAACTATGAGTGAAGAACGGGGAACCCGGCTCTTCCCTCTTAACTCTTGGTTCTTGGTTCTTGATTCTTGGCTCTTCTTCCTGCTGCTGCCACGTCCTTCTTGGTTCTTGACTCTTGATCCTTTTCTCCTGCCACTGCCACTGCCTTCTCGGCTCTTGGCTCTTGGTTCTTGGTTCTCACCTCTCACTGCTCACCACTAACCACTCACCGCTAATCAATCCTAATCCCCTTATAAAACTCCGCATTCTTATAATCTTTCCTCAACGGAAAGCCCTCCCAGTCGTCAGGGAGTAAAATGCGGCGAAGATCGGGGTGGCCTTCAAAAAAGATGCCCACCAGGTCGTAGGCCTCGCGCTCGTGCCAGTCGGCCGAGCGGTAAACGGAAGTTACACTCGGAAAAGCAGGCAGGTTATTTAGATCCCCGCTGTTTTCGCAGCTTATTTTTAACGTCAGCTGGGTTTGGTACGGTATCGACGCCAGGTGGTAAACCACTCCAAAACGGCCCGCTTCCACACCATAGTCCATGCCGGTTATGCTTGAAAGAAAATCGAAATACGTTGCTGGGTTATCCCGAAGCTCCCGGCAAATAGCAGCAATTTGTTCTGGCTGCACCAACAGGGCAGCTTGTAATCCGCCGGTTTCTTCGCCGCAAATTACATCCGCGCTGAACTTGTCAATCAGTAAGTTTTTGATATCCGCGATGGTCATGGCGCCAAACGTACCTTTTTCCAGTTTTTGTTGTCTGCTTTTTTATAGAGTATGCGGTCATGCAGCCGGCTTGGCCTTCCCTGCCAAAATTCAACCAGCAGAGGTTTTAAAATATAACCACCCCAGAACGAGGGTTTGGGCACAACCTTGCCTTCATATTGCCCGGCTAATTCACCCCATTTTTTTTCAAGCGACTCCCTGTCCGGAATTTCCTGGCTTTGCGGCGAAGCGACGGCGCCTACCTGGCTGTCATGAGGCCGCGAATGAAAATATTGCTCCGATTCTTCCTTCGTTATCTTCTCCAGTACGCCCTCAATTCGTATTTGCCGCTCCATGGAGGGCCAGAAAAAAGTTAAAGCGCCCGCCCGGTTTTTGCTGATCTCTTTTCCCTTCCGGCTCAGGTAATTCGTGTAAAAAATAAAGCCGGCTTCCGAATAGCCCTTCAGTAAAACAATTCTCGCTGACGGTTTTCCATCGGGGGTGGCCGTAGCTAGCGTCATGGCGTTGCGCTCAGGCACATTAGCCTCCTGCGCCGCTTCAAACCAAACCACAAACTGTGCTATTGGGTCGGCCTTTACCGATTTCTCCGTAAGTTCAGCGAAGCGATAGTCTTCGCGCATATCCTGAAGCGTATTTTTGTTCATTGCTGCAAACTTACAAATTAATTATACCGTACTTACTATTGTTCTCGCCGTTGTCGGGTGTTATCACCCACAACACTCTTGCCTCTTGATTCTTTTTAAATACCGACCACACAACATATTTTTGCAAAACTTGTTATATTAATCGAAAATTATCATTTATGCTAAGTACCATTCCGGCCGCCACCGGGCGTATCCTGATCTCTGAACCCTTTATGATGGACCCTAATTTTAAACGTTCGGTTATTTTGCTGGCTGAGTATTCCGAAGCAGGCGCTATGGGTTTTATATTGAATCATCCCAGCGAATACGCCCTTGGCGATTTGCTTCCAGATCTTTCTTATTCTGAGTTTCCCGTTTATACCGGCGGCCCGGTTGCAAATAACACCCTGCATTTTATCCATCGTTGTCCGGAAAAGATCGGCGATGGTATCAAGATAGGGGACGACCTGTATTGGGGGGGCGATTTTGAAACTGTAAAGGAATTGATAAAGATCTATAACCTGCGCACTGATGAGATCAGGTTTTTTACAGGATATTCGGGCTGGTCAGCGGAGCAGCTCGACGACGAAATAAAGGAAGACAGCTGGATCGTATCCAACCCGCTGCAAAGCAGTACCATTTTCACAGATCACGAAGAAAACTTTTGGCGCCAGGTGATCATCGGCCTTGGAAACCGCTATGCCCACATCGCTAATTTCCCGGAAAACCCTACACTTAATTGAAAATTGTCTGAACCACGGGTTAAGCTGATTTCTCGGATTACACTTGTTGTAGCCGATAATCGCCAATACACGTCGTTACAACTGGTAAAATTAGAAAAATCCTGAAAGGGGAATGACATAGAAAACTTTGTCATCTCGACGAAGGAGAGATATTCTACGCCAGACAATTACAATTTATGTTCGACCGGAATTATATCCCTCCCCGCTCGCTTTTGTCATCTCGACGAAGGAGAGATCTTATACGCCATGCAAACCGGCCGTGCAGGTGGTACTGTCAATAGCACAAGATCCATTACCGGTCTTCCATTTCCCTGGCGGATTCCTCGACCTTTTTCTTCAGATTTTCTTTAAAATGAATAAGTTTTTCGGTAACGCGCTCATCACTCGTGGCCAATATCTGCGCTGCTAATATGCCGGCATTCTTGGCAGCATTGAGGGCCACAGTCGCTACCGGTATACCGTTTGGCATTTGGAGGATAGAAAGGATAGAATCCCAGCCATCGATGGAATTGCTCGATTTCACAGGAACGCCAATCACCGGCAAATGGGTTAAGGAAGCCACCATCCCCGGTAAATGTGCAGCACCCCCCGCGCCGGCAATTATAACTTTCAGCCCGCGTCCTGCCGCTTCGCGGGCATAACTGAACATGCGGTCGGGCGTCCGGTGGGCTGAAACCACCGTGATCTCATAATCAACGCCCAACTCCTTTAAAACATCCGCCGCATCCTGCATTACCCCAAGATCCGACTTGCTGCCCATTATTATACCTACTTTCGGTTGGCTACCACTCATTTATAAAAATTTTAACAATTAATCTTCCAACGCCTGATTCGGCCAATCACCCATCCCACCCGCCTATACCATCATTGCCCACGGCTACTGCCACTAATACCATCCGGCTATGAACCATGAACTATGAACTAACAACTAACAACTAACAACCCTCAGCGTTTCCCTCACAAACTTCGCCTTTTCAATGGCCTTTTCCCTATCGGAATCTATAATCGTTACATGCCCCATCTTGCGGAACGGTTTGGTAAGCGCCTTGCCGTATAAATGTACATAAACACCCGGGCTTTTCAATATTTTCTCAATCCCCTTATAAACTGCGGGGCCTTCATAGCCGGGCTCGCCTAAAATATTCACCATAATAGCATTGCTCAGGCAGGATGTATCGCCCAGCGGCTGGTTAAAGATCGCGCGCAAATGCTGCTCAAACTGCGACACCGCGTTGCCTTCAATGGTTTGGTGGCCACTGTTATGCGGGCGCGGGGCCAGCTCATTCACTAATATTTTGCCATGCTTATCCAAAAACATTTCAACGGCAAGCAAGCCGACAATTTTCAGGTCTTCGGCAATTTTGGTGGCGATCAAAGCGGCCTCCTGTTGAACTTCGAAGGACAGGGTAGAGGGTGAAATCAAAAATTCAACGAGGTTCGCCTGCGGGTTAAATTCCATCTCCACCATCGGGAAGGTCTTAACTTCGCCGCTTTCATTGCGGGCGACAATTACACCAATTTCCTTTTCAAAGTCTATCCATCTTTCTACCAGGCTGGGCTCTTTAAAAGCATTTTCAAGGTACGATTCATCAATAACTTTGTAAACCCCCCTGCCATCATAGCCGTCGCGCCGTAATTTTTGGATATAGGGAAATGGTATATAACTGTTCTTTAGCTGTTCGGCAGATGATATCACCTGGAACTCGGCTGTGGGGATATTGTTTTCCTTAAAGAATTGTTTTTGCAGGGCCTTGTCTTGTATGAGCCTGATGATCCGGGCCTGGGGATATACCAGCACGCCCTCTTTTTCCAGTTGTTCAAGCGCATCCACGTTCACCTTTTCGATTTCGATGGTTACCATATCGGCCTTTTTGCCAAAATTGTAAACCGTTTCGTAATCGCTTAGCGAACCAACCACAAATTCATCGCAAAGTTTACGGCAGGGCGCCTCCCGATCCGGGTCGAGCACCTTAACGGTAACGTTATAATTGATAGCCTGCTGTATCAGCATGCGGCCCAACTGGCCACCGCCTAATATCCCAAGTTTAAGGTCTCCGTAAAATGATTTCATTGCAATTGCAAGTTTAGGGCAAATTTGGCAGATTCCCTATTTTGCAAAAATACGAGGCTGATGTTTCGGCTAAAATAACTCTTAGAAAATCAATTCATTTAACCACGGAGCACGGAGAAGGCGCGGAGAACACAGAGAAAAAAATCGCAAACTATTAAGGCTCTGTGGCCTCCGCGTCTCCTCAGCGCTCTCAGTGGTAAAACTTTTAGACTTTAGTTAAAGATTGAAAATATATCCCGGGTACCTCGCTTTAACCCTTAAGCTTCATTTTTTACCACCGTGATCTTGCCGTCGCTTACTTCCCCGGCAGCCACTTGCTGCGCCGTGCCCAATTCGGGCGTATAGCCAAAAAGGTGGCGCTCCTTAATCATCCCGGCAACTTCAGCGGGCACAAACTCTTCCCAGCCGGCCACGCCCTGTTTGATCAGTTGCAGCACGATATCGGTTTGCACATGCAGGTTATTTTCGTTGTAGTTGCGGATATCCTCTATCTTGTTATTTGCGATCAAGTACCGGTAAAGGTCGATAAGGTGCGGCGGGGGATAAAAGCGCAGACAATTCATGATGGTACCGTTTCGGAGTGTTGGGTAAATAAACAGCTTTACCTTACGGCTGAATAGCGTCGCAAATGACTCCAGGATGCCGCCCGGCAGGTCTTTGTAATGCTCTTCCGAAAAAATATATTCCAGGTTGGGGAATCCCAAAACCATGCCCATTTTTAAGCTGGTGATTTTCGAAAGGTAGGCAACTAACTTATAATATTCATGAAAGTCGGAGATCAAAACCGTTTGTCCAAGCGAACAAAGTATGTCAACCCGGTCCAGGAAATCCTTTTCGTCAATCTCGGCGGATTGATCGGCGTTTCTTTCCTTTAGCGCCTGCAGAGTCAACTCGGCAACAACGACGACGTTGTCTTTATCGACGTCCGATTCCTGCAGAAATTGCTTAACGCCGGTATTCAGCATATCCAGGTGCACGTTGATAACCGGGCGAAAGCGCCCCCTGATGACAACGATATGCTTTTTATACAAAACTTCCGATGGCTGCTGGTTTTTGCCGTCCGGACCGAAAACAGCGGCGTCCGAAAAGCCGTATTTTACTAAGTGCAGGCTCATCAGGCGATTATCCACTTTGGTGAAATTCGGCCCTTCAAAGCGAATCATGTCGATTTGGATGCGGTCGGGTGAGAGGTCATCCATTAACGATTGCAGGAACAGGTTAGCCTGGTCATGATAATAAAAGCAGCCATACATCAGGTTTACCCCCAATATACCCACCGCTTGCTGTTGCAGGTTATTGTCGTTATCCAACAACTTCACATGCAGTACCACATCATTATACGGCCCGTTTGGCGCAAGTTGAAAACGTACGCCCATCCATCCGTGGCCCTCATTCGTTTTGTGGTAATTAAGGGCCGAAACGGTATTTGCAAAAGCAAAAAAAGTCGTCTTATCTCCCCGTTGTTCGGCCAAACGCTCAATGATCAGGCTGTACTCGTGGTCGAGCATGGCAATCAGCCGCGGCTCGCTCACATACCTGCGCACTTTCATGGCCCCGTAAATCGCATCAGATACCACCATATCGTAAGCCGACATGGTTTTGGCGATAGTTTGCGACGATGCGCCGGCCTTAAAAAAATTGGCGGCTACATCCTGCCCGGCGCCAATCTCGGCAAAGGAGCCGTAAATAGCAGGGTCAAGGTTGATGGTCAGCGCTTTTTGTTTAGTGCCAATATCCGTTTTGTGAATGATATCCATAATCCCGCTGTTTGTTTTTTACGCCGCTATGTACCTGGTGGAGAGACATCGCAAAAATACTAAAAAATCTAAGTGCCGGGTTAATTTAAGCACAAATTGGGGTTAACTTTGGGTGATATACACGCCGTCTGCGCTATTTGGATACAACAACTTTAATTTTTATTTTGCAGCATGAATGAACCTGTCACTATTGAAATACCACGGCTATTTGGTCGCAAAATCGCAAAAAAGTTAACTTTCGACATGGAGGGGCTGAAAATCGAAAGGCCCTTAACATTCGCCCCTGCAGATTTTCTTCCGGCTAACGAAATTATCGAATTCAGATATGGGATCAAATGGATAAAAGGATATGCATTTACAATCGGCAGACACTATGTCATCGACCTGCGCGATACAGACGGCGTTATCACAACCATTAAAATAAAAAGCTACTATGGAATAAGGAAGGAGGTCGGTTACGCTGTTTGGAATGAAATATTTCAACAGTTATGGGCGCATTATTTTGGCGCTATTTTTAACCGCTACTTTGATCTTTTCGAGAGATATCAAACTTTTGAACTCGCGGGCGTAAAATTTCTTTTTGAGGGAATCGGGCTCGAAAACAATTACCGCATACCGTGGGAAGATATCGCCTTAAGCAATTATCGTACTTACTTCGTAATTCACCCCGGGCAAAATCCAAAAGAGAATAAGAGCCTTTATTTTGCGAGGGATTGGAATGCCTTTATTTTGCAGCGTTTATTGAAGAAAATAGTCGACCAGCGTAAATAACTAAAATTATTTTTGGAACAAATTGCGCCGGACGCATGGCGCCACCGCTAATTCCGCCACTTTTAACCTAATCTCTACCCTCTGGTCTCTAATCTCTGGTACACCGCGTAACAATTTTGTTTCAATCATAGATGCGGCGAAATATCTGCGAAACCTAATTTCAAAAAATAGATTTTATAATTAAATATGCAACAAAAACAAATAAGCGTTGTTCAGACAAATAATTTATTAATTTAAACAGCAAATTATGGTAATGAAAAAAGCAATTTTAACAGCAGTGGTCGCGCTGACCATAGGTTTTTATTCAAGTCGCGCATTGGCACAAACACCGGCAGCCCCTGCGGCGGCTCCCGCACCAACCGGAACTGTGTTGGCAGCTTTGTCAGCCGATCCGGATTATAATGCAATAGCGCTATTGATCAGGGCTGCAGGCCTCGGGGAAACATTAAAAGGCGCGGGGCCATACACTATTTTCGCTCCCAATAATATAGCATTAAGCAACATTTCATCGGACAAGCTCGATGCGCTGATAAAAGATCCGGCTACTTTGGCAGCAGTTTTAAAAGTTCATATAGTGACAGGGTTATATGATAAAACGGCTTTAAAAACGGGACTCGCAGCAGGTGCTGTTACGGTAACCACGCTTGATGGCCAAAAGTTAACGATCGCCATAAACGCCAACAAACGGGTGGAAGTTACAGATGCCGCCGGCGATAAAGCGCAAATATCCAAGTTCGATATCTCCGGTACAAATGGCGTAGCTATCGGTTTGGATGCGGTTTTAGCGAAATAAAGAGAATTCTGAAATATGCTGATCAGCCCGGCTTTATACAGGCCGGGTTTTTTTATTTGGATTATTTAAGCGGTAAACAGTCATGCCGGGTTCTGTTGCCTCGTCGTCCAAATCTCCTTCAGGCCCCTTTTTCCGCACGAACCCCGTTTGCGCAAGCAATTTTATCGACCGCTCATTCGCCTCATGTGTAAAGGCCCTTATCTGCTCAAGGCATAGCCGCTCAAAGCCAAATTGTAAAACTGCTTTAAGCGCCTCGCGCATCAACCCTTTCCGTTGGAAATCGGGGTGCAGTTCATAACCAACTTCTGCGGTCAATTTCTCCTCGTCAAGGTTCCAGATGCAAATTGCTCCGATGAGTTTGTGATCACCAGTAAACGACATCGCCCAATAATACGATTTGCCCGCTTTTATCCCGTTCCGTATGGTCTTAATAAACGCCCGTGCATCGCCGGTGTTCATCGAAGATTGCCTGTCGAGATACCGGTTTACGGCATCGTTCGAGCGGATAGCTGCAAATTGCGCGGCATCCCTCAACTCAGGTTTCCTTAGCGTCAGGCACTCAGTGGTTAATGTGAGGTATAAGTTTGATTTTGTCTTTTGCATAGTTGCCAGGATGATGCGCAAACAATTTTCCGTTTATATGATTGTAAAGTAAACAAAATAAACGATGAGTAACCCCCAGGGAGAAAATATTTCCGGTTTCGAAAGGATCAGCAACACCATCAGCACCTATAGCGGCAGTTCCCCGGTGTTTCTGACCGCGTTGGCGCTCATTCTGTTGTGGGCTATAACCGGGCCGGTCTTCCATTACTCCAACACCTGGCTGCTTGTTGTAAATACAGGTACCTCTATCATTACCTTTTTAATGGTATTTCTTAT